>MAAB01001538.1_pt1 | contig 42245 bp, 33 predicted proteins | sample 1115991 | NCBI WGS metagenome assembly MAAB01 (sample SAMN04961124, study PRJNA320927) | seawater metagenome | isolation source: sample BD02T18 sea water enriched with oil for 18 days | place: USA:Gulf of Mexico | collected 2013-07-27 | reverse complement strand
AAAGAGTGCCAGAGTTAAAGCGAGTGTAATACTCGCTATTTTACTCTCATCTAGTTATAACTCTTGTATGGTCACACTGCCACCAGAAGTCCATTTCGTTAGCTGTTGCTGCCAAGGCGTTACGTTCCAATTATAATCTTCGCCTAATGCAATTGCTTCGCGCATAGAGATAACGGCTTGTGAAAGCTGTCTAGGCTCTACTTTAACATGCGCTATAGCTTGTAAGTAATGATACTGAGGGTTGTTTTGTTGTTTATCGCTTAACTCATTAAGGTAAAGCAGAGCATTATCAACATCATGTAAATTCTCATCCTTAGCAAGTAACTTTACTTCCGCCAACATTAATTTAGCGGGCAAGTGGTTTTGCTTGCTTGCCTTTGCTAACCAAAATAAAGCTTTTTTATCATCATTCACTACCCAAGGGCTATCAAGCAAAATACGCGCTAAACGGTACTGAGCCTGACTGTTTCCTTGTTTAGTCGCTTGTGAAATCCAATAAATTGCTTGTGTGATATCTTTTTGCTCACGATAAAGCTTCAAGCCATATTCAAACTTAGCTAAGGCATGGCCTTGCTCAGCGGCACTTTTTAATAACTTGTCAACGTCACCATCTTCTTGGGTTAACCAAGGAAAAGTCATCAACATCATTGCGTGTTTGTATATATCTTGAGGTAAGTCACTTTTTGAAAATTGAACCGCCTTGCGCCGAATATAACTATACAATTTCGGGTGTTCATCTCTGATTTCAAATTTGTCAAAACTCGCCATGCCCAGGTAAGCGCGGTTAACAAAGTGCACCCCGTTATTGATGAATTTAGGCTTTGGTAGCGTCGTTATCGATAAATTATAGAGTGCATCTTTAGGCATGCCTATGGTTTGAATAGGCATGATATTGCGAATTGAGCCATCGGGGCCAATATCATAATCAGCTATCAATAAATAAGGACCATCTTGTAAACGGGTAAGCTGACTTGCTGGGCTCACACCTTCAAAACCATCACTACTGTCTATATCATCGTCGTCACCTAAGCCATCATCAAAGTTATCTTCATCAGCGCTATCCGAAAAAGAAAGCTGGCTATCAAAATCCTCATCAATAAAACTATCAAGCTGATGATTTTCTTTGTAATCGCCAAAGTGAATTTTCTGAGTTAACTTTTGCGTTAATAGTTGCGGGTAATATTTACTTTGGCTGCTTTGTTTACCGAATGACTGTTGAAAAGAGCTTACTTGGGCAATTACTTTATTCTTTTGCTGTACCGGCATACTAGCCAATAATTTTTTGACAACTGCTACGGAATTATCATAATTATGTTCAGCGGCTAAAGAAAACCAAATTAACGCTTTAACGTTATTAGGTTTGGTACCTAAACCTTGGTAATGCATGATCCCCAATTGATAACTCGCTCTCGGGTTACCTATTTCAGCAGCGGCTAAATACTCTTTGTTAGCTAAATCATATTGCTTTTGCAAAAAGTAATTGTCGGCGGTAAAAATATTGCCAGCCATGGCAGGTGTAGCCATTATGAGTAAAAAGATACGGATGAACTGTTTTTGCTTGAAATGAAACTTAAGACGAAATTTACATTTTGCTAGGTTGAGGTTCATAAGGTACCTGTTTTTTAATTATAAAAACCAATAGTAGCAACTTAGCTTGAGTTAAGTCTAATCCCCTTACAATACTTTACCTGTGGTTATCACTCTTTTAGATAACATCGGCTTTAAGTTGCTGGTCGGCATAATCAACAGCTCGAGCCGTTAGCGCCATAAAAGTAATTGATGGATTGACACACGAGACCGAGGAAAATGCCGCGCCATCGGTAACAAACAAATTTGATACTTCATGGCTTTGGTTCCACTGATTAAGGTATGATGTTTTGGGGTCATGTCCCATGCAGGCGCCGCCCATTTCATGAATAGACCGTCCCGGAGGCATGGCTTTGTTATAACCTTTTACATTTTTTAGACCTGCGGCTTTAAGCATTTCCACCGCACTGTCCATCATATCCATTTTCATCTTTTCTTCATTTTTTCCATATTCAACGCTGGTAACCAATAACGGCATACCCCATTGATCCTTTTTACTGGCATGCAAAGAAATGTGATTATCAAAATCAGGTAATACTTCACCAAAAGACCAAATAACAAACTGCCAATTACCGGGAATACGATTTTCCTCTTTAAAGCTTTTACCAATGCCAGCTTGCTTTGCTCGTCCTGCATTTATGCGCGTAGCTCGGCTAGCACCGCCTTGATAGCCAAAGCCACGTAAGTAATCTCCCTGTTGTTCTTTGATATTTTTAAATCTTGGTATATAAATACCGCCCGGTTTACGACCTTTGTAATAGCTGTCAAGGTGGCCAGGAACAGTACCTCGGGCACCAGCGCCTTCGATATGATCCATAATATAATGGCCAAGTACGCCACTGGTATTGCCAATACCACTTGGGTATTTATCTGAGGTAGAGTTCATTAGAATTTGCAATGTGCCAAGCGTCGACGCACACATAAAAATAACACGAGCGGTTACTGTGGTGGTTTCACCACTAACAGTATCAACATACCGAACACCGGAAGCTTTCCCTGTTTTACTGTCATATAAAACTTCCTGTACCTGCGCATTGGCAGTTAAGGTTAAATTACCAGTACGTTTTGCTGCTGGCAGTGAACCTGAAACAGAAGAATAATAACCGCCCCAAGAGCAGCCTCGCTCACATTCACTTCTACTTTGGCACTGACCTCGGCCAAGCGCTATATGAATAGGCTGTGGCTCGGTTAAATGGGCAACACGGGCGGGAATAACTTTTCGCCCTGGAAAATTCGCTTCTATTGACGTCTTAACCTGTCGCTCTGCAACATTCATTGGTAAAGCCGGTAGAAATTTACCGTCAGGCAGCTCGTCAAGGTTTTCATAACTACCAGATATGCCGATAAAAGGTTCTACATGATCATACCAAGGGGCAAGATCGTCATAGCGAATTGGCCAGTCGATGCCATGACCATCTTTTTTATTGGCTTCAAAATCCAGCTTACTCCAGCGATAACTTTGCCGCCCCCAGATAACCGATTTACCGCCCACTTTTGAACTTCTGGTCCACAAGTAAGATTTTTCTTGAATATAAGGGTTTTCTTTATCATCAATAAAATGATGTTTGGAATAGTCAGAAACGCCATGGCCCTTGTTTTGGATAAAATATTTTTCTTTAATTTCATCACGGTGCATTTGACCACGAAACTCCATATCCCATGGCGCTTTAAATTCGGTTTCATAGTTACCATGTTCAATCGGCTTGCCGCGATCAAGTACTAAGGTTTTATAACCTTTTTCGCAAAATTCTTTGGCGGCATAACCGCCAGACATACCTGAGCCAACTACGATGGCATCAAAATCATAGTTTTTTGTTTTGATTATTAATGGGGGCGTTATTTTACTTTTAGTCATTTCTACGCTCTCTTGCTGCGTTCTCGTTTTACTGACAGTTCAGTACTAGTACCAAGCGCTAAGCCCAAGCTTTACCAACATCGCTAAAGGGGATTTCTTTATAAGGCCCTGGGATAGGATCATAATTAAGCTCTACTGACATGCCAATTTTAGAGGTGTAATAGCCTATTACCGTGTAAGTTTTCAGTATTTTGTAGGCTGGCTCTTGTTTCAAGTTATCGTCCAGTGTCTGCACAATAGCGACTTGTATTTCGTTCGTAAGGGCAAGAAAACCGCTTCCGTATTTAGCTTTGGCATCACTATCGATTTTATTAATACCGGCGATTAACTGGTGCGATTGCGTTTTATTCATCCAGTTAGCTGCGATATGATCAATATACCTATGTACGCCAGCAACTATAGCCCCCGGCGTATCTGTTACCGGAATGATAATGTCGCTAATACGGGCAACAATATTGAGTTGAAGATCGCTAAAAATGGCATTGCTGTTTGATGGCTTGAACGTTAAGCCAACTTCCACAGCATTAACTAACGGGGACGTTAGTGCTGCCGTGCCTAACATAGCGGCTAATCCGGCGGCTAGTCCTTCGAGAAAATCTCGACGATTTATATTGCTCATTAATTATTTTTCCAAGGCTTGTTTGTTGGAGAATCGCTCGTTGGTAAGTTGTTTATCTTTAAATCGTGCTCCAGCACTGTATCCTGCACTGTAAAGTATGCCGCCGAGTAAATGCTGAAGAAACTCCGGCTCAGCGTAGCTTTTTTTGCTATGTCCGCCACCGGTGTAAAAGGCTCGGCCACCATCATATTCGTGGTACCAAGCAATAGGGTGATGTTTACCGTTTTTACCGCCTTGATAGCTAGTTTCATCAAGACTGATTAATACATTTACCTGAGGATTTAGCGCTTTGAAGTTATACCACTCGTCATAGCGTTGCCATTGGCTGCTAAGATGCGCGGTCGATTGATGGCCGTTATCGTTGACCATCATTATCGCTGCTTGAGGTTTAGGGTGGGATGCAAAGTAAGCACCAACGAGTTTACCGTACCAAGGCCAATTAGGCTCGGTATCGGTTGCTGCGTGAATGCCAACATAGCCACCACCCGATTGAATATATCGTTCAAATGATGCCTGTTGCTCAGCCGTTAATATATTGCCAGTGGTATTAAGGAATATTATCGCATTGAATTGTTGTAATTTTTCATCACTAAACAGTGTCGCGTTTTGGGATGAGACTAGAGTAAAGCCATTGCTTTGAGCCAATTTTTTAATGGCAGCTCTACCAGCAGCAATTGATTTATGACGATAGCCAGCCGTTTTAGTAAAAAGCAGTACCCTAAGCTCTGTAACCTTAACGTCAGTAACCTTTACTTCGACCAGCTTAACTTCAGCTATCTTAGTCTGGGTAACTGAAGTTGTTGAAAGCCCTTGCCCTGTATCTGAGGCAGCATTAAAACTGCAGGCAGAAACGAGTGCCGTCGCGACAAAAATACGGCAAAGGGCTATCAATAACTTCATAGTAATCAACTCAACTAATCAGCTAGCTCAATTTTAAACACTGTTGCCATCGTGTTTATTGGCTGTGATGGTGCTGTGATCATCAAACCACTATCGGTAAGTGACCATGTTATTTTTTCATCAGAGCCTAGGGCGGTAACATTTTTGATGTTATTTGCTATCTGAGCTTTTGCTAACTTATCTTTAGCAAAAGCCGCTAAGGTTTGTTTGCCTGTAGGCGAGCCTAAGAAAGTCGCATAAATGGTATTTTCTTTGCTGGTATAACGAATGTCTTGGGCGTTATATTTAACCTTGGCAAATTCTCTATGATTTTTAAAGTGGCCTTCAGGCTCTTTCGTTGGTCCTTCACCAAAGGTGTACCAAGGACGGGTGGCATAAATTGCTTCACCGTAGTTCTCTAACCATGCGCCCATTTTTAGTAGTACCGCTTGTTGGTTATCTGGAATAATACCATTGGCTTTCGGCGATACATTCAGCAACATGGTGCCGTTTTTACTGACGACATCAATGAGCACATGTAAAACATCTTGTGCCTTTTTAACGCGTAGGTTTTCGGTGTAAGACCAGCTACCTTTACTGATGGTTTCATCTGTCATCCACGGTTGTTCACCGATGTGGTTTTTGCGCGACTTTTCTAAGTCATCCATAGTAAATGATAACGGTAAGTCATTTTGTTTTCTGATAATAACCACTTCTTTATTTAATTTTTTCGCTTCATTTAAATAATAAGCAGCAAACTTTTTACGGTATTCTTCTGGTACTAAATGTAACCAAGAATCAAACCAAATAATGTCGGGTTGATAGTTATCGATAACTTCTTTTAATTTACCAAACCAAATTTTCTCATTCCATTCTTCTTCAGGGATATTGCCATACAGTAAAGCAAGCTCTGGATCGGTACTGGCTGGTGGCGTGTTTTCATAATAAGGGTAGTGAGTGCTGCCAAATCGTTCACCGGGCTTGATTTCTTTTTTCTTATTTATGGCATTGTAACGTTGTAAGTTTTTTGAATGGTGAAAGGTAGTAATAAACTTCATACCTTCAGCAGTAATTGCTTTTTTAAGTTCACCCGTTACATCAACTTTTGGACCTCTGTCCATAGCGTTCCACGGCGTTAATTCACTATCCCACATAGCAAAACCGTCATGATGTTCTGTCACCGGACCGGCAAATTTAGCACCTGCTTTTTTAAATAATTTTGCCCAAGCTTGTGGGTCAAAGTGCTCACCTTTAAACATGGGCACAAAGTCATGGTAGCCAAAGTCATTGAGTTCACCATAGGTTTCTATATGATGTTTGTTTTCTTTACGTCCCTCAAAATGCATGTTTCTTGGATACCACTCAGTGCCAAAAGCAGGCACCGAATACACACCCCAATGCAAATAAATGCCGAGTTTAGCGTCTTGATACCACTTGGGCGCGGCTTCATGTTTTGCTAAAGAACTCCAATTTTCTTCATAGCTAGGTTGTAACTTAGTATTATCTGTTACTTGTACATTATTACTTGAAGAACACGATGTTAGTGCGCTGCATATTAGAATACTTGCTATTTTCTTTATGGGTGTTTTCATGTTTTACCTAAGCTTAGTTATGTTTATATTAGGGTGTGTAAAGATGATGTGGAATTAGTTAAGGTATTTCCAGTTTTTATGTTAACTTTTACATTACTTTACAGTATGGTTATTATAGACAAAAAACATACAGTGTTTTAATTGGAAAAACTAGTGCATAGGATAAATAATGATAAATAAAATGCGATTAGCCGAGTTAGCCATTGGCATAACTATGAGCTGTGCTACTGCAAGTGCCATGTCCTCAAGTCGTGAGGCTTCAAGGAATGAATCTTCAGCTAATATATCCGCAAGTAGTGTGACTACAAGTGTACAAACATCAGCAAAGCCAAATATTATTTTAATGATGGCTGATGATCTGGGTTACGGTGACACGGGTTTTAATGGTAATCAGATAATTAAAACACCCTCGTTAGATTTAATGGCGAAACAAGGTGTGAAAATGACAAATTTTCATGCCGGCGGTCCTGTTTGTTCGCCAACTCGTGGTACCTATCTGACCGGTCGTCATTACTTTCGTTATGGTATTTATACTGCCAATGTTGGTCACTTGCCTAAGCAAGAAATAACAATTGCTGAAATATTAAAACAACAAGGTTATAACACCGGCCATTTTGGTAAGTGGCATTTAGGCACGCTCAGTGAAAAAGTGTCAGCTAAAGGAGTCAAACGTAAACCCAAAGAAAACTATTCTCCGCCGTCATGGCATGGTTATGATACTTCGTTTGTCACTGAATCTGCGGTAGCGACTTGGGATCCAGCCAAAGGTGAGCGGGCTTATAATAATCCTTTTTATTTAGATGGTGTGCCAGTTAACCCTAGAGATCCTTCCTTACAAGGTGGCGCTTCCAAGGTGGTGATGGATAGAGCATTAGCGCACATTAAAAAGTCGGTTAGTCAGAATAAACCATTTTTTACCGTGATTTGGTTTCATGCACCACATAAGCCCGTTATTGCTGGCCCTGAATATTTAAAAATGTATCAAGATCATGGCGAAGCTGCCCATTATTATGGTGCGATCACTGAAATGGATGATCAAATAGGGCGATTGCGTGAAACGTTAACTACATTAGGGGTAAGTGATAATACCTTAATTACCTTTACCAGTGATAATGGCCCCGAAGGTAAAAGGCAAAACCCAGCTAATGCGGGAAGCACTATGGGGTTGAAAGGTCGCAAGCGTTCATTATTTGAAGGGGGGGTGCGTGTACCTAGCTTGGCATTGTGGCCTGAGCATATTAAAGCTGGCTCGGTAATAACTGAACCAACCTCAACCCTAGATTACTTGCCAACTATTACACAATTGTTTGATTATCAAATGCCTGACAACAGACCTATTGATGGCACCAGTTTACTGCCCTTATTGCTGAAACAAAGTGAGGAATTGGTAACAGAAAAGCAATTTAGCCGTGCTAAGCCTATTCCATTTCGCACTAAAAAGGTTTTTGCTATGATAGATGGTAACTATAAATTGGTTTTAAAAAGAAAAACCAAGCAATTACAGCTATTTGATATTGAAAAAGATCCTAAAGAGTTAACGGATATTGCTAAGAACAATCCTGAAATAGTTAATCGATTGTATCAGGAATTCTTAGGCTTTAATCAATCGGCAAAACAAAGTCAGCGGGGCAGGGACTATGGCGATGATAGTTTTAAACCTGTGGGGAAATGGCTAGGGTTAAAATAACGAAGTAGTTCTTTTAATAAATACTCCTTAAATTCAATAATATTTAAGGAGTATTACTCGGTAGTTCGTTAAAATCAGTAAATGTTTTAATCGAATGTCGGCTGAAACTATCATCTTCGAGGTGTATTAGTCGAAGATCCATGCTCTAAATAATATGGATTCTCGATCAGATACCTCGAGAATGACGAATTGACTATCATTGCTGTACAGCTTTATTTGTTAGCTGTTAAAGTTTAAAGAAAGCTCTTATCCTCGACTTTCCTATTAATTCGCCCAGTAGTACAAGTTTGCAGTCTTTCTTCACTGACACGCGTTAACTCATCTTCATTTGGCCGTTCATTTACCTTAACCGTTAGATTTTCTATAACCTTACTGGCAAGTTTGACCTTTTTAGATTTTTTACTCTCTTGATAGTCTTGCTCAGTTAAAAACGCAATTTTTAACCGTACTGTATATCCGCCATCTTCAGATGTGGTTGATATGGTCGGTAGTTGTTTAACCGTTTGGCCTGAATGGGCACTGTTTGATGTAACCTGAACTTGTTTGTAATTTCTACGTCTCTTTGAACACCAAGAGCCTTTACCTGCTTTTAATACTTCAAAAGCAGGAAATTCATGCTGTTGAGTTAATATCGCCGCATGATAAAAAGCCATATTCCTTGCCCGTCTTGCGTTACTGGTGCTGCTTAATTTGCTGAAAATGACAAAGCTATTATCAGCTTTTTTTTCTTCAGTAATACCCACTTCATAACGTGGTGTCGGTTTTTCATTAATATCAAGCTGCTCTACTACTTCATAGGGAGTGAAATTTTGTGCACAACCGGTAAGTGTTGCTGCAACCATTACAGCAATTAAAGCCTTTTTTGTCATTTGTCTTCCTTAAACGAGTAATAATAATTTAAAAGGGGTTAGAAACGTTTTGGTATGAGGTTCTATTTCTGCATCGCTTAGGTTGAGCCTGTTCAACTTGAGCCCATGCTCTTTCACTGGGTTTGTTATAAACCTTACTGGCAAGTACCTTGATTGTTTTGTTGGTGTTCATTACCAGCAAAGCTGATATTCTGGATTTTGAAATATTGACGAATTTCAGGTGAAATTTAAATGCGGGACCGCCAAAGTTAGACGTTTTTCTATTCTTTGGGCTAGATGGGTTAGGCTGGCACCAATAACCCTGACCACGATTTCCTATGCTAAATTTACGCGCGCCGTGCTCTTTTGCCAGTAATGCGCCATAATATAACGCCATTTCCTTCGCTTGAGCTATGGTATTAGGTTTATCTAACTTAACGGTTATTACATAGTTACTGGCTGTTATTTTCTCTTCGGTAATACCTAATTCATATTCGTTAAAGTTAATGCGCCTAACTTGCTGATATTGTTTTTTTATCACCTTATAAGGCAGGGGTTTAGCTTCTTCTATTGGGGCCGCTTTGTTGGCACAACCGCTTAATATGGTGGTAATGATTAAAATAGTTAAAGCGAGTAATTTCATAGTTCTCTTAAAATAAATACATCATATTGTGTATATTAACTATAATAATCAAATGAAGTGGGGTAAGTAAAGACTGAGATGAAAAGAATCATAAAAAGCCATAGTCAATAGGGTACTTGGATCAGATACTTCATTAACGAGCAATTGACTAGCTACTTATGCTCAATGGTATAAAGTGCATTTACAAAGTCTAACTTTGCAGCAAGGCTGAACTATCTTTTTCACCTTCACTTTCTTGGACTTCAGCTTCTTCAACCTTAACGCCAGCAGTAGCGGCTTTGCTATTAATCACCAGATACAAACAGGGCAATACTAATAAACACACCAGTGTGGTAAACAAAATACCAAAACCTAATGATACCGCCATAGGTACCACAAATTGCGCTTGTCTTGAGGTTTCAAATACCATAGGGGCTAAACCACAAAATGTGGTGATTGTGGTCAGTATAATGGGACGGATCCTTCTTCGGCAGGCTTCTTTAATGGAATCTAATGCACAATGTCCTTGCTCAAATTTTTTATTGGCATACTCAACCAAGATCAAACTGTCGTTAACTACCACACCGGCTAATGCCAGCATGCCCATTAAACTAACAATGCTCAGGCCAAACCCTAATGCCATATGCCCTAAAATAGCGCCCACTGCGCCAAAGGGAATAATTGCCATAATGACGATGGGCTGAGAGTAACTTCTAAAAGCAATGGCCAATAAGATATAAATAGCCACTAAAGCAAAGCCAGTACCCAACTCTAATCTTGAAACACTGTCTGCTATTTCTTCCTGATCGCCACCAAAGACCACTTTTATGCCCGGATATCGCCCTTGTAATTCAGGTACCAAATAATTTTTTACCATGTTAGCGACAGCTGGAATATTTTCTTCAGGCAATATTTCCGCGCCAACTTTTTCTACTCGCTGGCCTTTTCGTCTTAAAATAAAACCTGGAGCTAGTACCTTATTGATAGTTGCGACACTGCCTAACGGTGCGTAACCACCCGTTTTAGTGCGGATGAGCAATGATTCTATTTTATTGACATCACCACGTTCATGCTCAGGCAACCTTACTAAGGTGGTTACCTGATTACGCAACCTGTGTTGCCTTTGTGCGCGCGCACCATATAAAGAGGCGCGCATCTGCGCCGCTAATTCAGTGGCATCTAAACCTAATGATCTGCCATTTTCATTAAGGCTAAGCTTCCATTGTGGTTTGCCTTCTTCCATGGTGTTAACCGTTGCCACCACATTTTCACTCATGGCTAAAAAGTCGACCGCGTCTTTTGCTGCAAGCGCCAGTACCTGACTATCACTATGACGTAACTCTAGTGTTAAAGAAGCCGTGCTAACAGCACTAGAGCCACGCCTTGCTCCGCTGAATCTTAGCTTGCCAAGTTTAGGTAATGACTTGGCATGTTCGCGCCAAAACTCTTTAACTTGATTGGTAGAGTATGCTCGCTCTTCACTTTCCACCAATAACAACGCTACTTCTACGCTATTATCACGAATAATACTGCGGGTACTAACGACACTTTCTTCAATGCCATATTTTTTGATCATAGTCTCGGCGTTGGTTGCTAAGGTTTGTCGAAGAAAAACGGCTTGCTGTTCTGTTGACGAGTCTGATATTTCATAATTTGCTTTGACCCAACGACCATCCATTTTGGGGTAGAGACTAAAGCCCATTTTTCCACTAAAGGCATAGGCCATAACGATACAAAAAATAAAACAGGCCACTGATAGCACTAAGGCTGGTCGCTGCAAACATTTATTAAGCAGGGGAGAGTAGGTGTGTTCAATAAAATGATTTAAACCCTGATGACACTTCTTTTGCGCTTTATTAAAGTAGCGTTCTATTATATTGGGTTTTTTATTATCAATATGCGCCAAATGTGCGGGTAAAATAAACAAAGCTTCAACCCATGAAACCGCAAAACAAAGCACTACCACTATGGGGATAGCGCCGAATAATAGCTTCATGCTGCCGGGCAGTAATAACAAAGGTAAAAATGCCACTATATTAGTCAAAATAGCGTAGGTAAGTGGCTTAGCTACTTCATTGGCACCTTTTATCGCCGCTTCTTGGAATGACATGCCTTCTTGTATGTGCGCGAATATATTTTCGCCAGAAATAATGGCATCATCAACCACAATACCTAAAGCAATAATAAAGCCAAACATTGACACCATATTGATTGAGACATCAAAGCTTGGTAGAAACAACATCGCCCCTAAAAATGAACTTGGAATGCCAGCTACCACCCAAAAGGCGAGTTTAAACTGCAAGAATAAACTCAAAATAATCAATACCAGTAATAAGCCTAGAAAAGCATTGTTTAGCAATAACCTTAACCGTTTTTGATAATTCTTGGCATCATCATCAACAATGGCTATGCCAGCATTTGGCGGCAACATAGCGAGTATTTCAGGCCACATAGCTTCGATGGCATCAGCAATTTGTGAGGGTGTTTGCTCACCGACTCTATAGATATTTAGTTGTGCGGATAGCTGACCATTGTAAGTCACCAGATCTCGGGTATCAGCAAAACCCTCGCTGACATTTGCTATGTCGCCTAACCTTAATTGATCCCCTGATTTATCTGAGATAATAGGCACATTGGCCAAGTCTTGTGCCCAGAACTCTCGTTGATCAACCGAAACAATAATATCGCCATTTTTTGCTTTTATTTTACCTGCCGATTGTTCAACAACATTCTTTTTTAACATGGCAGCGACTTTACTTAGCGTTAGGTCGTAGGCTTGCAAATCTGTTTGTGCCACCTCAACATGGATCTCTTCCTGGGGTATGCCCCTGAGTTTAACTTGCGAGATAAAAGGCGATTGTAAGATGCGGTCACGAACTTGTTCTGTGAGACGTTTTAATGCAAAACGATCCAAATCAGCATGAACAATGAGTTCCATGACATCGGCGACTCTGGAGTCCAATTTTACATGGGGCCGTTCCATGCCAGAAGGAAAAGACGATATTCTATTAACGGCTTGTTGGGCATCTTGATAAATTTTTTGAGGTATTGCGCCTGCCTCTAACTCAGCTCTTACTCTTACCCACCCAGCTCTAATAAAGGTATCGACTTTACTAATACCATCGAGGCTATAAAGTGCCGCTTCAACAGGAACGGCAATGGCTACTTCCATTTCACTCGGCGCTGCACCCGGGTATGATACCCGCACAGAGATAGTGTCACGAGACGTTTCAGGCATATATTCTTTGCGAATAATAAAAGACATCACCAAGCCGCCAAATATCAATGCAAGCATTAGTAAATGTGGCGCTACTTTATGTTGGATCATCCATGAGATAGCATTAGCTTGCTTAGTTGGCATAACTTAACCCTTGTTGTTCTTGCTCTGGCTTTTTAGTTAGCTGCTTTTTTTTGTCTTTATTTTTACTCTTTGCTATGGAATTTAAAAGGCTTCTTCGAGTTCTTACCGCTAAACCACTGCTGGCAATGCCTGGCTTTTCAGCAAGCGCTCTATCTCCTTGCTTAATATCAGTGTCGACATACATAACATCTCGACCTTTAAACAACACTTCAACCGCTCTTTTTTGCAGGGTACTGTTTTTATCCACCACCCAAATGGTATTATCAGCTTGTAACCATGAATGTTTAATGGTCCAAGCACTTTGGATGGCTTTACCTTTTAACTGAATATTTAAAAAATCATTAATAAATACTTGCGGTTGATTTGATTTTTCATTTTGGGGAGCATCAATAGCCAACAATAGTTTTACTTGCCTGTCTTTAGTATCTAATTCAGGTAAAACCGAAACAAACCTTGCTGTCCGAGTTCTACCTTTTCCCCATAAGCGCGTTTGCGAAATTTCGGCGAATGCTTGCTTATCTAATAGGGCTAGAAATTTATGGGGGATTTTAACTTCAAGCCAATAAACATCGGTATTTACCACAGAAAACAGTGATGAATTGCTTGATACTTTACTGCCTAAGCCAACTGCTTTACTGAGCACTTTACCGTCAAAGGGCATTAAAACGCTGGTTCGGCTTAAGTTTAACTTTGCTGCTTCAACATGGGTTATCGCTACAGATACTTTAGCCTTAGCAACCGTCAGCTGTGGCTCTCTTAATACCAAGGATTCATCAATGTCCAGACCATCATCAGTATTGAGCAGTAATAACTCTTCTTTGGCTAATAACTGATCTGCTTGTACTAGGGAAAAATTGGCTTGTGCCTGCGCTAACTGAGCTTGCTGAGACTTCAACGCCAGCTCAAAGTCCAAAGGTTCAAGTTTTGCTAACCATTGTCCTTTTTTTAATTGTCCACCAGGTATTGCTAGCGGGTTAATTGACTCAATGTTTCCTGATACCCTAGCATGAACTTTTACCGATTCTGCCGGTATAACAAAACCTGAGGCATGCCAAGAGGGCACTACCGAGGCCTTAACTAATTCAGTTGTTTGCACCATACGCAAACGCTTTACCTGCTTTTTATTATAATTAGCGGGTTTTTGCTGGCCAGAATGTAAAATATAATAACCAAGCACTCCACCGAAAATAACAATAAACAAAGGTAACAGTTTACTTTTAAAGAAAAGGCTATTTCTAAATAAAAGGTTATTTTTAGAGAAGAACTTATTTATAATAAAGAAATCACGCATTAAGATTGTTTTCCTTTGTGCTTGCTTATGTTTTCAAGTATGTAAGCACTTTTGGGACTGGTTGCTTGATTGTTAGTAGAAAAATCACCGTGGCTTAATTCTCTATATAATAGAACTCGGTTAATTATCACTTTTTTATTCGCCTCGATGAACTGCCTTTCCAATGACAAAATACTTTCCTGTGCTTTGAGCAGGTTCAAATAATTGGTTTTACCATTTAGGTATTTTATTGTGGTCAATTTCTCTGTTCGCTCAGCCAAATCTAGCTGCTCTTGCAAATTTTTAGTGATCTTTAACAGTTGAGTTTCATTTATCAGTACTTGATTAACACTAGCGATAGCCGCTAACCAAACTTGTTGATAATCAAACAAGAGTGCCTGTAATTCCAGTTCGCGTTGCGCTACCACGGACTTTCTTTCACCACTATCAAACAGCGGCATTGCCAGTGCAGCAATTAAATTACCTGACCAGTCATCAAATAAATCACGGACCGAATTCTTTGCTGTTGAATAATTTGCCCTTAAGGTAATTCGAGGATATTGATTTGAAATGGCCACAGCTAAATGCTCATCTGCCGCTTTTATTTTGGCGAAAGCCTGTTCGATGTCGGGGCGGTATTTTAACACTTGTGCAGGAACACCAAGCTCGGGCAACTCTGGTAATGACGGTAACGAAGGGGAGATGAGTGAGTCATTAGCAATTAACGCCTTGGTCGGTATACCTAACCACAGCGCTAATGTCTGTTGGTAGATGTACAAATCGGCGTGGTTTTTAGATTGCTGTACTTCAATCGACTTGAGTAGTTTTTGCTGCTGCCAAATATTGGTTACGGAAATTTTTCCCATAGCAAAACGGCGGGTAATAACCGTTAAAGCAGCTTGAGTACGTTGAAATTGGTCGGCTAAAACCAGCTTTTTTTCTTGCTCAGACACCAAACCTAGCCACGCATTGCTAATGCTTCCGGCAACTAAAGTGGCTCGCCCGCGGTATAAGGCAAGTTGTTCTTGGTGATTCCAATAGGCTTTATTTTCATTGGCGGCAATGCCACCCCACAAATCTAATTCCCAGCTAGAGCTAAAGCCAAATGATGCGCTATTAACTTTGCCTAAATCGTCAAACTCAGATGATACGTTGGAGGTTAGGTTAAGGGTGGGATATAAATCAGCGCTGGCAATTTTGGTATTAATAGCACTGCTTTTTAACCTTAACTCTTTTGCTTTTAACGATAAGTTATCTTCAAGCCCTTGGCTAACTAGTTGTGATAATTCGTCATTGTCAAAACTAAGCCACCAGCGCCTATCCAGTTTGCTGTTGCCTTGCTCGATAAATGAAGTTTCCTGTTCAACATTTTCAATAATCACATTATTATTTTGAGCACAGCCAAACAGCAGCATCACTGATAGAAAAGTAGGACGAAAAGCAGGAACAAAAACCGAAAGTAAAGCTCGAAGGAAAACAGGCAAGGTAATTTTCATAAAAAACTAGGACTACTTAATATTCGAGAATAGGGGATAAGGTTACCGATCATTTGTAATTAATATCAATATTGAAAGTATTAGCTTGGAAAATATTAATTTAGACAAAGACAAGTATCTTTATATTTAAAAGTAATCGAATTCAAGTCGTACAACAACTTAGTTTACACTTCTTTACATTAACTAGCTGAGCAACAAAATAAAAAGTGTTTATTGGTCTATGGACTCGATGAACTAAGGTTTGTCGGTATAGTAGGAAATTTAGTTGATTTATTCTTACCAAGGGGCATTGTTCCATTTATGCGTAGCCCCGTTCCAGCTGAATTATGCATCTTCAAGTGGAACGGGTATAAAGAGACACTAACTTGGGTCTATAAAATACGTTGGTGATTGCCTAGATTTATTTACTTGAAGCTTAAAAACATCAGGTCTTGAATAGTGTCCAGCAACATCTAGGGCACGCTTTGAGCTAGAAGCTAATGCAACGTCAATATCCAAAATGATACATCCTTTTTCTTTAGACAAAGGTCCTGATAAAATTTCACCATTTGGAGATACAATAAGAGAATCTCCAGGGTTAATCCATGTTTCGTCGCTAGGGTAAAGTTCATCAATATTAGGAAAATCTTTAGGTAGATCCTTTCTTTCTAATGCTGTGCCGCAAGACAAAACCCAACATTTACCCTCTCGAGCAATGTGCTGCATAGTACCAATCCAAGATTCACCACTGTCATAAGTTGGTGCAATATATATTTCTACCCCTTGAGAATATAGCGAGTATCTTGCTAAAGGCATGAAGTTTTCCCAACATATTAAGCTTCCAATTCTTCCTACAGGTGTATCGATTACATTTAAACCATGGCCATCCCCAAACCCCCAGACCATACGTTCTGGATTTGTCGGCATGAGTTTACGGTGATTATTTATAACTCTACCTTGTGTATCAATCGTAATTACAGAGTTGTAAATCGTGGATTGACTGTTCTTACTATCTCGCTCATTAATTCCACAAACGACGGTAACACCTTTATCTTTGGCTGCATCAAGCATAGGTTTTAGATCATTAGATGATAGGTCAACAGAGTTTTTAAGTAATCGAACATGGATTTCTTCGCTTGTTCCCCAATCGCCACCAGGTCTGAGCCGCCAGATCCATGCGGGGTATCCAGGAATGAATGCCTCTGGAAAAACGATAAGTTGAGCTCCTTGCTCTGCTACTTTGTTTATTAGTTCTGCCGCTTTTTTTATAGTTCGTACTTTATCAAGAACATAAGGTGCCTCTTGAATGATAGCTACTTTTTTCATAACTCCTCCTATAAGTGATTTTTAAAAGCTATAGGAATAACTATAGGTGGATACTAGCGTTAACGCTTACATAATAGGAAAACAGAGTGGCTAAAATGTTTGAGAAACTCGCCATATCATGATAACTTCACAAAACATGCTTGATGTAGAATAACTATAACTACGCATATTTTGATTGTTCTCATGTCGCCCATGCCGTTCTAAGTGGTCACTTCTTTATACGGAATGGTATTAGTTAATTTTAAAAGACATACCGTGATTAAATATCGCAGATGGCTTTTGTTGTGGTAGGGTGATTCTTAAACCTGTTTTAGTACGAGTAAACTTAAGCTCACCATAACCTAGCATTGATACTTTATTAATGTCTTTAGCATAATATTGTGAACCGAGATTCAGACTTTTAATTAATATTTCACCCGACTTAGGCCAAGTTAATGACATGGCGTACAATTGGCCGTCTTTTTGGGTAAAGCGAATTTCGCCGTCTTTAACTTTTTTATAACCCCAATTCATTCGCGTGGACTCATGACCAGGACGACCGCGTTTAGCAACCCCCCAGGTAGAGACTGGTCCTTCAGCCGGAATGGTCCACCGACGGGTATCGTAAATAGCTTCACCATTTACTTTAAGCCACTGGCCTATTTCACGAAAAATAGCTTCTTCTTTTGGATCAATTGCCCCTGACGCCATGGGTGTTAATGACAATAAGTAGATACCGCCTCGCGCTACCATGTCCATCAAAGCATCGATATGGTAATTAGCATTAAGGTTATAATTTTTGTTTTTAACGTACGTCCACGGATAACTGATGGCGCGATCAACTAAGAAATAACCGCCAACATCGGCTGGCATATCTCGGCCACCTTCATAGGTAGGAATACCGATATGCTCAGGGAAGTTAAAAATTTTGTTACCCGGTAGTTTATTGGCTACGACAACTTCTTTGCCCTGCTTTTTAGCATTTTCATAGTAATAATCTAACGCATCTACCACTAAGTTTTCAGGTGAGTTGGGCTTGGTGCGCTCAATACCATCAAAGAAGAAAAAGTCAGGTGAGTATTTATCAATTACTTCAATAATTTTGTCGTGCCATTGCTGAGCAAAAACATCAACGGTGGTTTTAGTGCTATGACGACCGACATAAAAGTCTTCATATTCAGGGTTATAAATATCAAGTTTACTTTTTTCTTCAGCGCTGAAACTGGTCTCATCAATAGATTTGTGCACTAAATCCCAAGTTCTGGCATGATGAAAACTGGCAGCAACTTTAAAGTCTCTTTTACGTGCTTCGGTTACAAATTCACCGTACAAATCACGTTTAGGGCCCATCTTGCCAGCATTCCAGCGATTGATTTCACTGTCCCACATTAAAAAACCATCATGGTGTACTGTGCCTAAACCGCCAAATTTGGCGCCAGAATCAATCATCAGTTCAAGCATGTCCTTGGCGTTATAATCTTCAGCGGTAAACTGTTCAACAAACTTGGTATAACCGTATTCTTCAGGTTTGCCGTAGTTGTCTAAATGATGTTGATAAACGCCACGTGGATTACGTTTGTCGTACATGTAACGTACATAAGTATTGTCAGCAAAACCAGGAATGGAATAAACGCCCCAGTGAGTATAAATGCCGAACTTGGCATCGATGATCCACTCAGGAATTTTATTATTACTGATTTTATCCCAAGCCTCTTTATATTCAGGCACTGCGGTTTGGAATTGTGGACGGGGATACTTTCCTTGATATTGTTGAAGTCTAGCGTTTTCTTCCTCGCCTAAGGTGGTGACGTTGGTATCTGTGTATAAGTTAAGGTCTTTTGCTTTGGCATTTTCATTTTCTTTGGCGCTGTCTTTGGCGTAAGTCATCGACGTGACAATAGCGAGAGTGAGTAAACTAATCGTTAATTTTTTATTCATATTTTCCTCGGATAGAAGTCTCAGTTAAAATCTCAGTTAAAAGTTTTGCTTATGTTTTTCAGTTAAATGTTCAGTTAAAAATTTTGCTTATATATTTCAGTTAAGGAGCAGTACTCGTTGAGGCTTTAATTGCCATTAACCGAGCTTTTAGTTGTTGTGCTATTTTTGGTTTTACTAAGTAGAGGTTGTTTAGTTCGCTAGGATCTTCACTTAGGTTGTATAACTGCACCGGGGCTTTATTATTTGCTTTTGCATTGGGGCCCGTTTTATAACGATTACCTTTATTTGAGCCCTGACCAGCAATATATTTCCACTGACCAATACGAATAGCAAAACCGCCACCACCGGTATGCATGATTACTGCATCACGTTGTGATCTTGTCTTTTTTTGTTCGGCTGAATTTGCTTGGCTTAAGCTGCTTTTCTTTAAACTAGCCAAGAAACTAAAACTGTCTTCACCAGCACTTTTAGGGTAGGAAGTATTGGCTATATCGCTGGCAGTGGCGAAAAAATCCACTGTTGAAACTAAGGTGTCCGACTGGCTATTTGCTGGTACTTTAGCTGGCCATTTAACAATGAAAGGTACCTTGCTGCCACCTTCCCATGCATCACGTTTAGCGCCACGTAAAATACCTGAGCTATTATGTTGGTATTCGTTTATGCGTTTATACATGATTCTTTCTGGACCATTATCACTGGTAAAAATAATGACAGTATTTTCTTCAATACCCGCTTGTTTAACCGTAGCCAAAATACGGCCGATATTGTCATCAACTTCCGTTACAAAGTCGCCGTATTTACCGGCTTTACTGCGATTAAAGTAAGCTTGGTTTGGCGCTATTGGGGTATGCGGTGCATTTAATGGCAAATAGAGAAAGAAAGGTGTGGTCTTTTGCTTGGCTTGCAGCGTTATATAGTCAACCGCCTTGTCGGTAAAAGTCGGCATGATGTTTTCTGTTTTCCAACCAGGTACCATCAGCCCAGGACGACCATAACCTTTTCTACCTTTTTTAATGTTAGGAATGCCAACGGTTTTACCATTCTCAATAAAAGCATAAGGCAACATGTCGGCAGAGGCATTAATGGCAAAGGAGTAATCAAAGCCAAAATCATTAATGCCGGTATGCACTTTTTGACTAAAATCGACGTTAGTTTCTTTTAAACTGCGTTTTGGCCAAGGAGCACGTTTACCATCTTTTCTGACCCATTCATGACCTAGGTGCCACTTGCCTATCATGGCGGTGTTGTAGCCCTTTTCTTTAAGCATTAATGCCACAGTCATGCGATTTTTTTCAATTAATGGATAGTCAAAATTGACTAATACCCCATGTTTTAAACGGGTACGCCAAGCGTACCTGCCGGTCATAATGCCATAGCGAGTGGGGGTGCATACGGCAGAGCTGGTATAGGCATTGTCAAAGCTCATGCCTTGTTGTGCAAGTTTATCAATATGTGGCGTTGCTATTTTAGAGTTTGCATTTAAATAACCAACATCTCCGTAACCTAGATCATCGGCTAAGATATAAATGATATTCGCTGGTTGGGCATAGCTAATGCTTGGAATAGTCGCTAGCGTTGTGCACAGTATTGTTAATACATGTCTTATAATGTTGTCAGTACTTATCATGTTTTTCCCTATATATCTTTTTATGATTATTATTAATAATAAAACGCTGTTAATATAAGTTTAAAAGAGATAAAAGCCTATCGACTGTGCTTGTCTTTACATTCTTTTACATAACCAACAAATAGCTACTGTTATGTCGAACAACAGCTTCCTTAAAGTGAATCGAGTATAAAAATGAATATATTGATTGCAGATGATGATGCTGAACTTTGTCAATTGCTCAAGCAATATCTTGAGCAAGAAGGCATGGCAGTTGAAACAGCTGCCGATGGTATTAGTGCCATTGAAAGACTAAAAGTGAAAGATTTTGATTTACTCATTCTTGACGTCATGATGCCCAGGTTAAATGGCTTTGATACCTTAAAGACACTAAGAATGACCAGTGATATAGCCATCATTATGTTGACAGCTAAAGGAGAGAAAATTGATCGTATTACCGGTTTAGAAATGGGCGCAGATGACTATTTAGCAAAACCTTGTGATCCGGATGAGTTGATTGCTCGCATTCGTGCTGTAACTAGGCGTAGCCAAGCCACTAAGGTTGATAAGCAAGATGATGATGTAATTACACTGGATAATTTAACCATCATCAAGACAAGTCGACAGGCGATGTTAAATAATGAGCTTTTAGAGCTGACTACTACAGAGTATGACTTATTACTACTGTTAACAGACAAAGCGGGTATTTTGGTCAGCAGAGAAAACTTGAGTGAGCTTGGCTTAGGAAAGCCGCTACAGATTCATGATCGAAGTATTGATGTGCATATCAGTCATCTTAGGAAAAAATTGGGTGAAGATTTATTGGGTAGAGAAAGAATAAAAACAGTGCGTGGTACTGGGTATCAATTCTTAATATATCCTGGCGCTAATTAGTCGTAATGCAAGAAAGAGTAGACTTTATATGACATCAAAACATTTCATCAAGGCTAATTTCTTCTGGAAAATATTGTTATGGTTTTGGGGATCTTTGGCTTTAATTTTTATTGCTTGTCTTTTTATTCTTCAGCTAAATAATGACAGTATTCGTTATCAAAAAACACCAGAGCACTTAAGCCAGCAAGTTGAGAGCTCACGGGCTAGAGTCATGGGGTATTTAGCTAAAAATTTAAATCACTTAAAGCATGCTAATGCTAACTGGAAAAATGTCTATTTACTGTCTGCAGATGGTAAGGATGCTTTAGGCAAACCTATTCCTGACATTATGCTGTCACTTGATCTATATGTGCAAAAAAGTCAGCAACTAATGTCTGTCGTCAGCAATGATAAAATCATCTACGGCGGCTTGGAACTAACGACAGGGCAAGACAACTATCGCGTATATATTAGAAGAATATTTTCCTATCTAAGCGGCGATTATATGAGGTCATTTTTTCAGGAGTTCGCTTACAGTATATTAATCGCTACCTTCCTTATTAGTTTCCCGCTCAGTTTTTTACTGGCTTGGTTAGTGGTAGCACCAATTAAACGCTTACAACAAGCGACAAGAGATATCTCTATCAACATACAAGATAGAAAAAATCTCAATAGTTTACTTGCTAGAAAAGATGAATTTGCAGAGCTAGCCAAAGATTTTCAGACCATGACCGAAGAAATTGAGCGGCAATTATGCTCGCGGACTAGACTCATAAGTGATGTATCTCATGAATTAAGATCGCCGTTAACGCGCATGAAAATTGCAATTGCTATTGCTGATAATAAATTGAATAAAGATGGCAAAAATAGTGAGTTACAGCGGATAAAAATAGAAGCTGATAGAATGAACGTGATGCTGAGCGATTTATTAGGCTTTACTAAAACAGGTGAGTTGCATAGTCATCAAACTATTGAAGCAATTGAATTAAAAAAATTAATTGCCTTGTTAATGAATGATGCCCAATTTGAAGCTGAGCAAGTTGGCGTGCAGATAACTTCAAGCTTTCCTGAAGATCGATTTGTTGAAGGCGTATTTATTGAAGGTAATAAGGTTGAGTTATTAAGTTGTCTGGAAAATATTATTAGGAATGCAATCCGCTATGCCAAATCAAGTATTCACTTTAGCTGTGATAAAGCTAAGCAAGGTGATGTTATTTTGATTAGCATTTTTGATAACGGCAAAGGTGTACCAGAGCAAGATTTAGATAAAATATTTTCTGCTTTTTACCGGCCCGATCTCGCACGGTCTCGTCAATCAGGTGGCGTTGGTCTAGGGCTTGCTATTGCGCATAAAGCGATAGCAGCACATTCAGGAAAAATAAGGGCTGAAAATATTAAAGCTAACGGTAAAACAACGGGCTTTGCTATACACATAGAGTTACCGATAAAGCAGTAAATCAAGTTGAAATATGGGGTATATGAGTAATATGCGATAACCTGTTAAAACCTGATTATTCTCTATGTAAGTAATCTATTGATTTAGCTGGCTTATTTAATTAAGCCTCTAATGCTTTATATATCTATTTGCTAAATCAACAATGATAATGGTGTGCTTTATGTGTAAAAAACACTTTTAACGAGTGTTTTTTTTTGTTAAGTTATACCATGTCTAAGATTACAACATTATTCCTAACTGCATTATTATTTATTTCAACATCAGTTTTTGCTACTTCAGCATCAGATAAAGCAGTTAAGGTAGCTGAGAAGAAAACTGCTGACTATGTTCAGGTGCTAAAACTAAATGGCAATGAACAAGCACAAGTCTATAAGATTTTGTTAGCCAAAGAACAAAATACGTTAGCTGCAAAAACAGAGCATAAAGGTGATAAGGAAGCTTTTAAAGCAGCTACTAAACCCTTTACCAAAAAAGCTAACCGCCAAATAAAAGACATTGTTGGCAAAGATAAAATGCAAAAGATGAATCAGTTCTATAAAACACAAAGAGCTGAAAATAAGAAATAATACAATTACTTTCTAGTTATTAATCTTTTGAATAATAAAGCCTAGCTTACTCATTAAGCTAGGCTTTTTACTTTTATAACACTCGGAAATAATCAATTTATTTCCTTCATTGCTCAATATCCTCATAAGTTATACCTGACAAAACTTTACAAAACTCACAATGTGTTTATTATAGGTAAGGTTCATCCTGTGCTTTTGCAATGTCATATTTATTTGCAATGAGCAGTTATATGATAATTAATAAGAATGCCGCTATTACAAAGCAAAGCGGTCAGCATAAAAAATTACCCAGAAATCACATAGTCAGCAAATATAGTAAAGCTGTTATTTGTGTTGCACTTTTATTTTCTACGCCTTCATGGGCCGGTGAGTTATTTGTTGCTAGCGACGGTGTCGATAACCTAACCACCAATGATGGCTCTATCCTCCAACCTTGGGCATCATTAAACTTTGCCTTAACTCAGGTAACTGCTGGCGATAGTATTAATCTTCGCAAAGGTAGCTACCATGAGAAAATCACTAAAGGCAGTATTAGTGGTACTGCACTTAAGCCTATTATTATTCAGTCTTATAAGGGTGAAAAAGTTACCTTTGATGGTACCGTCCCGGTTAGTGCTATCACTAGCGACAATTGGACTCAGCACTCAGGCGACATCTATAAGCTACAGCTAGACGAGCCAACATGGCAATTATTTGTTGATGACGAAATGATGATGAATGCCCGTTGGCCTAATGCTCGTTTTGATGATGACAGTGTTTATAGTCGTGCAGGTTGGGCGATAGGAAAAGATGCCACCACAACCAACGGTCATATTGATACTGACCCAAGTGTACATGACTTAGCGGCAGCAAATATTGATGCCACTGGCGCAGTTGTTATTGCTAATAACAGAAATTTTGATACTTATACCCGTAAAGTAACCACGCATAGTGCTGGCAACAATGCATTTGACCACGACGCTACGGCAAATTTTGTCGTGAATAAAAATTACTATTTTTTGCAAGGTGCATTGAGTTTACTTGATCAAGATAAAGAGTGGCATATCGATGCCAGCAATATGGCGTACCTTTGGGCGCCAAATGGCGGTTCGCCTACAGGTAAAATTCGTGCGCGTACGCAACAATTTGTTATTAGCGCCAACAACTGGAATTATGTCACTCTTAAAGGTTTAGACTTTTTCGCAACAACTATCGATCTTAGATCAAGCGAGTCAATCACCATTGAAGATTGTAACTTTAACTATAGTGGTGTTTCAAAACGTGCGTTAGGTGAAACGACTACCAAAGCCTCGATGTTACGTTTAATCAATACCGTAGGCGCAGGAAACTTTGTGCTGCGAAATATCAGTATTCGCAATTCTGATTCGCAAGCTTTTCTAATAAAAGGCGATAACACCGTTGTAGAAAACTCCTTGTTTGAAAATATTGACTGGGCAGCAACAGAAGCCTACTCACCCAGCGCCAGTATGGTTTTTCATGGTAATAATACCCTGCTTAGTCGTAATACCATACGTAATACTGGTACTTCAGAAACCATTGCCACGGCAACTTTAGGCTCTGCGACCAATAGTAGTATTACCGCACAATATAATGACATTTATAATACCGGTTATGCGCAAAGTGATGGCGCACAGCTTCAAATTCGCATAGAAGCGCAAGATGGCACGGTAGTACATCATAACTGGCTGCACGATACGCCTAAATATGGTTTTCGTTTTGATGCGCCAGTTGAAGCGGCTGAGTGGGGGGACAATGGTTTTTCTCATCACAATGTAGTGTGGAACAGCAGCGGTGCCAACCCTAAAGGTATGGATGACAGGCACTATAATAACCTGTTATTTGACAACACTAATGTTGACTTGATTATTTTGCATGATCTGGCAGATAATGGCGATTGGAGTAATGAAACTACTAAAACCATTAATAATGCTTCGGACTCCATTTCCGGACACCGCACCGATGTTAAATCAGTGCCAGGAACAGCAAGCAGCAACTTTAATGGTGTTAACAAAACTGAGCTATTAAAAACCTTGTTACGCGATCCGGCGAACCACGATTTCCGCCCGGTAGCAGGCTCGAGTTTAGTTGATGCCGGTGAAGTGATTTCTGATAGTGATTTTAGTCATCCAACCCAAGGTGCAGATCCAGATATTGGTAGCTACGAGGCAGGTAACAACAACTATTGGATCCCAGGTCGCCAGCTAACCTCAGCATCATACCCAATTCCATTTAATGCGGGTAGCACCACAAAAACTGACGCTGATTTAATGTGGCGTCATGGTTATACCGCAACTTCTTACAACGTTCATTTGGGTACTAGTGCTGATTTATTAGTCTTTAAAGGTAATCAAGCCACTAATATCTTTACCCCGAGTGCTTTAACTGTTGGGCAAACGTATTATTGGCGTGTAGATGCTGTAACGCCATCAGGTACAATTACTGGTGATGTATGGAGCTTTACTATTGATGCAACACCAGTAATAACGAGCTTAACGCCTGTTGCTGATGCTTATGTTGATGATAGTTCACCAGATACCAATAAAGGTAGTGAAGATGCGATAAAGTTAATAACGCCTATAACGCCTAACGTACCAAGTGGCTATGAACAACAATATGGTTTCTTGAAGTTTAATGTTGATGTGCCGGGAACTATTATCTCGGCCAAACTCAAGCTTTATAATTCAGGTACTAAAAATCGTGGGGTTAATGTCCATAGTGTCAACGATATCAGCTGGGACGAGACTAGTATCACTTGGAATAATCAACCTGTTATAGGGGCTGCTATTGTCAAAGCAGATGTTCTCGAAAACAGTTGGCAAGAATTTGATTTAACAGGGCAAGTTACTGCTAACGGTTTACTATCATTGGCTTTAAAGCGTGATGCCAGTGATTCACGTAGAGAAGTGGACTCCAAAGAAGGCAGCTTTGCACCTCAGTTGATTATTGAATATACCGCAGCAGTTGCTGGTAATGATGCGCCAGTATTCACTTCAGCAAGTTTAAATAAAGCAAACGCCATTGAAGGTACTGCATACTCGGCCTCTATTGCCAGCGATGCTATTGATGCTAATGGTGATTCATTAACATTCTCTAAGACATCAGGCCCCGATTGGTTACAAGTTGGCGCTGATGGCGAGTTGTCTGGCACGCCGGCATTAGCAGATGTTGGTGATAAGAGCTTTGTTGTTAAAGTGACCGACAGTAAAGGCGCTTCAGCAACGGCTACCTTGACTATTACCGTAGAAGCTAAAGTAGCAGATACAGGTACTGATGACGGAACGAGCACAGGTGATACTGGCACAGGTACTGATGACGGAACGGGCACAGGTGATTCTGGCACAGGTGATTCTGGCACAGGTACTGATGACGGAACGGACACAGGTGGTTCTGGCACAGGTACTGATGACGGAACGGACACAGGTGATACTGCTAGTGAATCTTCTGGCGGTACTATTTACCATTTAGTGACACTTTTGTTGGCAATGTATTTATACCGTCGTAGAGCTCACTAGCTAAACGGTGTAATGTTTGAGTTGGTCATAATAAGTCCTAAATGTGTAAACACATTTCAGGACGAGACAATAAGCTAAAAAAAGCCAGACTATTAATAGTCTGGCTTTTTTTAATGACGTGATAATGTCAATCCATTGAGAAGTTTAGATAATAAAAAAGCCATACATATTATTAATGTATGGCTTTTTTATTCATAATTTTTTTAAACAAAGTTACTTATTCAACTGCTTTCTTCTATAAGCAAAACCAGCAAGCGCAAGTGAGAACATTGCTATGGTGGCTGGCTCAGGAACGTCAACCTTAAGGCCTGCAACATCACCATCAGTAACAGCCCAAGCATATTTCTTGCTTGTGCCAGGTATCACAAAATTTGAACTGCCATCAAGTCTAAACCAAGCCAATTTAGCAGCATTGGTTGTGCTCACAGTAGAAGTCCAAAATTGATGACTTGCGGGATCAGTATTACTAAATAAAGATGTATTCTGACCAACATCTTGCAAACTAAGACCTTCATCTCGTGTAGCTAAACGCCAATCAGAAAAACCAAAAGCATTTAAACCAACGGCCCAAGTATTGCTATTAGCCCAAGTCATTTTGCTATCAGCATCGAAGCCACTGGTTTTTGCATAAAGTACATCCGCTAACCAAGTGACATTTGATACGTCATCGTAAATTAAATTATTATCTAAGCTTTTAATTAAGCCAGCGTTGGCTTGGCTGCTCATGGCAAATAACGCCGCCACTGACACTGCTGCCAATGATTTGTTAAATGAAAATGTCATACTGTTCTCCGGTTAACCGTTATGAGTTGTTTTTTATTTATACAGTTCACCTGTCAAGTTATAGCTTTGTGTGTTTTTTGTCAATAATAATCATCTTTAGTGGTGAGTTGTAAGTCGCTGACGTCGTGGGTTTTCTGCATTGAATCACCATAAAACAATAAACAGACTGTTTTTTAAAACTGTACCGCATTGTATTAACTCACATTTCATTGTGTTTTATTTTTATTGAGCTGCTAGTGCTAATAGGTAGGTATTTTTTTATTGATTTTTTATATTTTTTACAATTACAGCAAAATAATCTGAGCTGTGCTTTTTACTTACAAAGCCCAAGATCTTGTTTGGGTCGAATACATTGCAATAACTGAAGGTTTTATTCAGTAGGGAGTTTTATTGCAATAAATAAAAAGCATCTCTTTGAAACGTCGAAACTTGTCTTGTATTTTTATCTATTATTACTGCTAAAAACACTTATTTTGTCTAATTTAGAATAAAAGCATCAATTATTCTCAATAAAAACCTTTTGATGGTGTTACTATTAATAAACAACATAATAAAATCACTGAATTATTTTATATTACATAGGATATGATAATGCAAAGTCACTTAATTCAAACCACCACTAACAGTATCTTAAAGTCACTTTCTGAGTTTGATGATGTGAATTCCATCATATTAAAAGACAATACCTTAGCTAAAAAACTCAATGTTAGTCGGACAACGATTAGAACCTCGTTAAAAGAGCTTGAGAAAAAGGGTATTATTGAAATTAATGATAATCAAAAGCTGGTTGTTCGTAGCCCTGTTGAGTCTGATTACTTTGATACCAGCGATGGTGTCTCTTCAAAAGAAGAGATTATTGAAAAATATTTTTTAGATTTAATTAACCATGGCAAGTTGTTACCTGGCGGTAAGTTTTCTGAATTAGAGCTAGCTAAATCATCGGGTTGTAATACCATCACGGTTCGTGAATTTTTAATTAAGTTTTCTCGCTTTGGCCTGATTGAGAAAAAGCCTAGAGCTAAATGGCAGATGGTCAAGTTTGATGAAAAATTTGCCCTAGAACTGGTTGAGTTTAGACGCATTCTAGAAATGAGTTCAATCACTAAGTTGATGGCTATGCCTGCAGATGATGGAGTATGGCAAGAGTTAGCTGAACTGCTCGACAAGCATGTTGAAGTATTAGCGGATGTAGAGAATCGTTATACCGAATTGAGTGAATTAGACCGTAAATTTCACTATATAGTGCAACGCGCTTCAGATAACCGCTTCTTTATGCAGTTCTTTGATGTGGTATCACTTATTTGTCACTATCACTACCAGTGGAATAAGGGTGATGAGTTAGAGCGTAACCAAGTTGCTTTACAAGAGCATGTTGATATTATTACCCAATTATTAGCGCATAATACATCAGGTGTATTAACCGCGATGGAAACTCACTTAAACTCAGCCAAGCGTACCTTACTTCGCTCAGCTCATGGTTTAGAAGAGTAATCGCTTTTAACTAGACAATAGAGATAAATAAAAAGGGCTTACATATCAGATGTAAGCCCTTTTTTTTGTGCTTGACCCGTCCTAAATAAGGTCGCTACTTAGTTTTTATTTAGCCAGATCATGCTTAGCGAGATTAGTGGTAATTAGATTTTACGTATAAGCCAATATTAAATATACTAAACGAAAAGCAAGGTAAATTAAGGTGGCTAAACCAGTGTTTAAAGAAAACCCTTTAGACTTTATTGAAAATTCAAACATTGGAATCCATGTGGTTTTACCTACAGGCATAATTAAGTATGCTAATCAGCATGAATTAGATATATTGGGCTACACAGAAGAAGAATACGTTGGTCATCATGTATCTGAGTTTCAATTCGACAAGTCATGCTTAGAAGTGATGATGAATAAGCTGTCTAAGTTTGAATCTTTTTCGAATTTCCCTGTCATGGTGTATGGCAAGAAAAAAATAAAATACATTTTATATAATTCAAGTGTTTACCAAGAGCAGGGTGAGTTCATCCATACCCGATGTTTTGGTAACGAAATATCAGAAAGTGTTTACCAGGCCAGTGTACTTGAATATAAAAAACTTCTGGTTGGTCGAATATGATCATTTAAATATTTACCAATGTTTATAACTAAGCCATCAATTACCTAAATTGATGACTACACCTATTGAAGATAGCGTCTGGAAAGAGCTAGCAGAGCTTCTTGATAGAGATGTTGAAGTCTTGGTTGACGTAAAGAACCGTTATAGTGAGTTAGGAGAAGGGCTGTTAGCCTTTTTTTTATGCCTGCAACAAAGTGAATAGCCATATAAAGTTATTAGTCACTGAATTCAAGAGTGAAACATTGCCGAGACAAAACTGTCAAAGTTATCGATAATGCCGCTCTAACGTGCGCGGTTATAGTGAATAGCCGCTGTATTGGTGCAAGTTAACCTTAGGGGTAACCTGATTTTTGTAGTTATCTATTTGATTTTTATAACGATAAAATAATGGCTTGGATTTTGTATTAGGGTTTAGCAAACAGTCGTTATGGTATACATACAGCTCAGGCTAACAATAATATGAACCTTACCAAGAAACAGAACAAAAAATCTCACATGCTGACGAATAACAGCAAGCTGCCGGAAGATAAAGTCATTACCGTGCTCTTAATTGAAGAGCGACCCAAGGCGAGTTCAATGCTGAAAAAAGCATTAAGTGATTTTAGCTATCATGTTACTAAGCACATTTGCTTTGATGACAGTATCATTGAGCAAATTGATTTATGTAACCCCAATATCCTTATTTTATCGACAGATTTACCCAGTGGGAAAATGTTAAAAGAGTTGGCAGAAATAAATAAATTATTACCGTTACCTATCGTTATCTTTGCTGAAAATGATTCTCCCAATGTTATTCAACATGCGATTAACTCGGGCGTTAGTGCTTATGTGGTAAATGAAATACACCCGCACCGCATAAAAAGTATTATTTCAGTGGCAAATGAGCGCTTTAAAGCCGTTCAGTCTTTGCGTAATGAACTGAAGCAAGTAAAAACCCAGCTAGAAAGCAGGAAGCATGTTGAAAGGGCAAAGGGTCTTATCATGCAACAAAAACAATTGAGTGAAAATGAGGCTTATAGTGCGCTTAGAAAAATGGCTATGGATCAAGGGAGTTCATTGGCTATGGTAGCAAAAAATATTATTGATGTTTGCGAGCTATTAACACCTGTTGAAGCGGAGTAAAGCATGAACAAGCGTGGTGCATTTCATTGTTATTGTGCAAATAAAGTTAGCCACTAATAACCAATACTGCAGTGAGACCAATAAAAACAACGAATTTAAACTTGGCACACTACCTGCATTTCTAAATATATATAATGAAAGAAGTAACGCACTAAGTAACTAACGAATAAACTAGGCAAGTTACTATTTAATAGGACTTACCTACTAAACAAAAATTTTTTATCAACGGCGATAAAAATAATGAATAAAACCTGACAGCAACGACGCTGCAGGATATTGCTAGGCGTAAGCCTGACACTATACGAGCAATGGCGCTCATCAATAATCAACCTGATATAGGCTGATCATTGGTGGGCGTTTTTTTTTGGAAAAATTTTAATCTTAAAACTTAAAGGAATTCACATGAACTGGAAGAAATCGATAAGCACTACCTTAAAAAAAGCGGTACTAAGTACTACAGTGCTACTTTCACTCACTAGCATGGCCAATAGCGAAACCTTGGGCGAGCCAGAAAAAGATGAGTTGAAGTTTGGCTTTATCAAACTCACCGACATGGCGCCTATTGCTATTGCTTATGAAAACGGCTACTTCGAAGACGAGGGGCTGTATGTCACCATCGAAGCACAAGCCAACTGGAAGGTTCTACTTAATGGCGTTATTGACGGTACGTTAGATGGTGCTCATATGCTTGCCGGACAACCTATTGCTGCCACCATGGGTTATGGGACCAAAGCTCATATTATCACGCCGTTTTCAATGGACTTAAACGGTAATGCAATAACCGTTTCAAACAAGATTTGGCAACAAATGAAGCCTAATATTCCCAAAATGGCTGACGGTAGGCCGGTGCACCCCATCAAAGCTGATTCATTAAAGCCTGTTATTGAACAACTTAAATCAGACGGCAAGCCTTTTAAAATGGGTATGGTCTTTCCTGTCTCTACCCATAACTACGAATTACGTTATTGGTTAGCCGCTGGTGGTATTCACCCAGGGTATTATGCGCCGCATAAAGGCGATACCAGCGGACAAATTGATGCTCAAGCCTTGTTGTCGGTAACACCACCGCCACAAATGCCATCAACGATGGAAGCAGGCACTATTCATGGCTACTGCGTTGGTGAACCATGGAATCAACAAGCGGTATTTAAAAATATTGGTGTACCTGTGGTTACCGATTATGAAATTTGGAAAGATAACCCGGAAAAAGTCTTTGGCATTACCGCCGCTTTTGCCGAAAAATACCCTAATACCACTATTCGTTTGACACGGGCACTTATTCGCGCCGCAAAGTGGTTAGATGATAATAACAATTCTAATCGCCCTGCGGCGGTAAAAATATTGTCTCAATCAAATTATGTTGGCGCAGATTACGATGTTATTGCTAATTCAATGACAGGTACCTTTGAATATGAAAAAGGTGATAAGCGTGATGTACCTGATTTTAACGTATTTTTCAGATATAACGCCACTTTCCCTTATTACTCAGATGCTATTTGGTATTTAACGCAAATGCGTCGTTGGGGACAAATATCAGACGACAAAAGTGACCAATGGTACAAAGACTTAGCGAGCAAAGTCTATCGTCCAGACATCTATATTAAAGCTGCACAATCTTTAATTGCTGACAAGTTAATTCCAGCCAATGAATTTCCTGATTTTGCCAAAGAAACGGGTTTTAAAGCGCCGCAAAAACACTTTATCGACAACATCGTTTATGACGGCAAGCAACCTAATGCGTATTTAGAGAAGTTCAACATTGGTCTTAAACAAGGTGACAAGCTTTAAGCGTTATTCGCTTAACGTGATCATCGAGAAGGAGTGAGAAATGAGTTCAACAACAGTAAAAATAGCGAGTTTAACTATCTCAGAGCAAGTACTAAAAATAGTTAAAAGCAGCTTAAATAAAATCACTAATGCGCTGTTATTGCCCGTTATTGGTATCAGCATATTTATATTTTTCTGGTCCATTACCGCCCAGAGTATTCATACCTCTTTAGGGGATTTCCCTGGACCGAATGCTGTTGTTAAGCAATTTTCTTCGCTTTACCAAGAGCATAAAATGGAACGGGCAAAAGCCGAGGCATTTTATCAACGCCAAGAAAAACGTAATGTCGCCAAGCTTGTTAAAAATCCCGACTATGTCGCTAAAATAAGAGCCTATACCGGTAAAGAAACCTTTTTAGACCAAATAGTCACCAGCTTAATCACGGTCACTTGCGGTTTTTTAGCGGCGGCTTTTATCGCCATTCCGTTAGGCATTTGGATGGGCTTAAATAAACGTTTAAATTTGGCGATGAACCCCATAGTGCAAATTTTCAAACCTGTGTCACCGCTCGCTTGGTTACCGCTAGTGACTATGGTGGTCAGTGCGCTTTATGTCTCTGACGATCCTATGGTATCCAAGTCCTTTTTAACTTCAATGCTCACCGTCACGCTTTGCAGCTTGTGGCCTATGGTGATTAATACCTCAATGGGTGTCTCGGCAATTAACAGTGATTTAATTAATGTCAGTAAAGTTTTGTGCTTAGGCACGTTAACGCATATTCAAAAAATAGTACTGCCAGCGTCAGTGCCGATGATATTTACCGGCATGCGCCTATCCTTTGGTGTCGCTTGGATGGTACTCATTGCTGCGGAAATGCTGGCGCAAAACCCCGGTTTAGGCAAGTTCGTTTGGGATGAATTTCAAAATGGTAGCTCTGACTCCCTTGCCAGAATTATGGCTGCAGTGGTGGTTATTGGTTTTATCGGCTTTTTATTAGACCGCGCCATGCTGGCATTACAACAAAAAGTCTCTTGGGACAAATCAAGCGTAAACGCTTAAGGACCTTATTATGAACACGACTAAAATAACTAATGCCAATATAACGAATACTAGTCAACTAACGGACACTGAAAGTAGCGCTAACAATGCCTTTTTAAATATTAGCCAAGTCGATATGGTTTTCCCTACCGCTACGGGCGGTTTTACTGCCTTAAAAGGAGTAGATCTGAAAATTGACCAAGGCGAGTTTATCTCACTGATTGGTCATTCAGGTTGTGGTAAATCCACCGTGCTAAATATTGTTGCTGGCCTTTATCAAGCAACAAAAGGCGGTATTTTACTCAACAATAAAGAAGTGAATGAGCCTGGTCCTGAGCGGGCGGTGGTTTTTCAAAACCACTCGTTATTACCTTGGTTAACCTGTTATCAAAATGTTGAGTTAGCAGTGAAGCAAATTTTCAGTAAAACCATGTCAAAGGGAGAAATGAAAGAGTGGATTGAATACAACCTCAAGCTTGTGCACATGGATCATGCCATGCTTAAACGTCCTGATGAAATATCTGGCGGTATGAAACAACGTATTGGTATTGCGCGTGCTTTAGCGATGCAGCCGGAAGTTTTATTAATGGATGAGCCCTTTGGTGCACTTGATGCACTAACCCGTGCTCATATGCAAGATTCATTAATGGAAATTCAAAATGAGCTCAACAATACCGTCATTATGATCACCCATGATGTTGATGAGGCGGTATTGCTTTCTGATCGCATCGTCATGATGACCAATGGTCCTGAAGCGACTATTGGCGAAATTCTTGAGGTGAATTTAGCGCGCCCACGTAGTCGGTTATCACTGGCGAAAGATGTTGAATATAACCGTCTTCGCGCTGAAGTTTTAACTTTCCTTTATGAAAAACAACGCAAAGTAGAAAATATTAGCAATAAAACCGTGGCCCCGCAGGCATTCGCCAAAAAACGCGTTAATGAAAAGTAAGCAAGTTAATGAAGATAATTAATGAAAAGAATTACGCATAAAATAACAGCTAAGCATTTAATAAATAGGTAATTAAAACTAACTGATGTTAGCTAACAAAACTAAAACAACTTATAAAATACCAAAGGAAAATTAAAACATGACACCTAAGAAAATAGCTTTATATGTATCTATCGCTTTATCAGCAGGTAATTCATCAATGGTTATGGCTGATACCTCTTCAGCTAATTCATCTAGTGCCAACTCAGTTACTCAAGCCTTAGTGAATGGAAAAACTAGCGTCGATTTAAACTTACGTTACGAAACGGTAGATCAAGACAATGCTCTTAAAGAGGCTAAAGCGCTGACTTTACGCACTCGATTAACCTACGCTACTGGCAGTGTTGCCGGTTTTTCTTCTTTAGTTGAGTTTGAAGACTCCCGCACTGTGCTTGGGCTAGATGATTACAATAATACCTTAGGTAAAAATACTGCTTATTCGGTGATAGCAGACCCAGAAACCACAGAGCTTGATCAATTCTTGCTGCAATACCAGCAAAAGTCATTGACGGTTAAAGCGGGTCGACAAGTGATCACCCTAGATAACCACAGATTTGTTGGCCATGTCGGCTGGCGTCAAGATAGACAAACTTTTGATGGTCTAACTTTGGCTTATCAACCTATTGAAGCGTTAAGCTTACACTATGGCTATATCTCAAAACGGAATAGAATTTTTGCCCAGGCCAAAGATATTGATTCAAAAGATCATTTACTCAATGCCGCTTATAAATCATCAATAGGTAAAATCAGCGCTTACAGTTATTTATTAGCAGTCGATAATGACACTGATAACGCACTAGATACTTATGGTCTTCGTTTTAATGGCGCAACATCACTGAGTGAGCATAAAATATCTTACCAGCTTGAATACGCACAACAAGATGTTGATAGTGCAACAACATCATACTCAGCGGATTATATTTTGGTTGAGTTAAGCAGTTCCTTTTCAGGGTTTGGCGTTAAAGTCGGTTATGAATTATTAGGCTCAGATAATGGCAATTACGGGTTTTCGACACCATTAGCCACCTTACATAAGTTTAACGGTTGGGGGGATCAATTCTTGAAAACCCCTAAAGAAGGTTTAGCCGATTTATATGCCAGTGTTGGTGGTAAAATTGCTGGCGGTAAATGGGCTGTTATCTATCATAAATTTGATGCCGATGAAGCTTCTGAAACTGTGGATGATTTAGGCGCAGAGATAGATGCAGTGTATTCAAAGAGTTTTACTAAAAACTATTCTGCGGGCATTAAATTAGCGTCATACTCTGCAGGTGATGCCACGGCAGGGAAAGTGGATACCAATAAGGTGTGGTTTTGGTTAAACGCTAAGTTTTAGGTAGATAACCTGAACTCTGGATAATAAATGTAATAATGTTAAGGTAATTTCATTAACCATTAACTTCACCACACTCTAATAATTTTATTATACAAATTAAATAACAGGGCTTTCTTTGAGTGTGTCAGGGGAGTGCTTAGGTTGGACAGGCACGTTAAAGCGATTTTTAACGTGCCTGATAAAGATTTACTGTGGTTATTTTTGGGTATAGGTTTATTTGCCTGTATACGTTTCATCGTAGCGCTTATAGTCTTCATGATTATATAAGTGCTTTTCGATAACTTTTGGTTTAGCCAATGATTTCAATACACGTTTACCTGACTTTGTTTGCCAGTGGTCATGTTCACGCGTAAGCGGTGGCAAGTTCTTTAAAAGTTCATCAAACTTTGCTCGCGCTTTAGCATGCTCTGGCTTCCCGTCTACTAACTCGTAACCAAAGCCAAAACGCTTGTCATCGGTATAATAAAAACGACCACGTGGCATGTTCATGATTGGGTTAACCACTTCAAGCATGTAATCTTTAGTGCGCAATAATTGTGATGTTGCTGCATAACCGTAAATCCACTCACGGTGTTCATCTGTTTCACCTTGGTAAAAAGGTACTAAGCTTTTGCCGTTAAATGTATGACCTTTAGGAACAAAGTCCCATGCGTTGGCATAATCAATTAGGGTGGGGGCAATATCGGAAAAATCAGATAATTCGTCAGTAACGCCGCGTTTTTTAATACCAGCACCGGCGACAATTTGAACAACATGAGAGCCACGCTCAACACCGCGTGTTTTAGCCGTTACCGCTGTGCCATTATCAGATAAGAAAATAATAACGGTATTATCCGCAATGCCTAGCTCATCAATTTTGTTAACGACTTCACCTACTTTTAAATCAAGGTATTCAATGAGTGAAACAAATCTTGCTTGGTTTTCGCCCGGAATACGGTTTTTCTTTTTACCTTTTCCTTGTCCTAAAAGACCCGGTTTACCTCTAAGTGGGTTGGTTGGCATACCAGTTCGAGTGCCATGTGGTGCAACAGTTGGCCAGTAAGCTAAAAACGGTTTTTTCGCTTTAACGTTCTTTTCCATAAATTCCATAATGAAATCAGCTTCAATATCAAGGCTGAAATCTAATGGTTTGGTATCAAGCAATTTACCATTTTTTACATAACCCGGGTGCCAGTAGCGAGAGGTGGTTTTTTTATCTTCCATTAAGCCTGTGAACTTTGGTGAGCCTTTAAGTTTGGCAATTTCTTTAGGACCTTCCCATAATGCGTGCTCATCAAAAGCGAGTACGTCTTCATAAGGCATTTGCATGCCAGCATGCCATTTACCGGTAATGCCGGTAGCGTAGCCTGCATCTTTTAAAATACGACTAAAGGGTATGTTGTTGCTGTAAACTTTTTTATGGGCATTGCCAAGCCAGATTTCGTTGGTATATACGCCGGTTGTTTGTGCGTAACGCCCGGTCATTATTTCAACACGAGAAGAGCCACATTTTGCCGTTGCATAGGTAGTTTGGAATTGAACACCGTGTGCGGCTAGTTTATCGATGTTTGGTGTATTGGCAGCGCCTTCGTGGCCATAAGCAGTGAACATATCAGGGCTAACATCGTCAGCCAAAATAAGTAATATATTAGGACGTTCATCGTTTGCGTGAGCGGCAATTGCTGACAGACTCAGTACTAAAGCACTAACACCTGTTAAGGTTTTCTTCAGGAAGTTCATCTTAATACCTCTAACCGTTCAATCACTTTTATGAGTTACCTATAAAAGTGATTATTTCTGCTAACTATTTAGAAGTAAATAGTTAGCAATTAAAGAATCTAGTGTTTCCACTCTTGTGACTTCACTGTCACAGGTTTATCCCAACTCAATGCTTGTCTTTTACGATATTTTGGATCGTTATCGCGTTTAGGTTGTGCCTGTGCAACTTTAATCAATGCTGCTTTTGCCGCAACAATTTGTGGGTCTTTACTATCGATTAAGTTGATTTTTTCTTCAGGATCGGTTTGCAAATCAACCAGTTTTTCATAAGAAAGTGGTTGTGTGGCATTAACAAATAGCTTGTATCTTTTATCGCGAATTACCCTGTCTCTAAAGACAAACTTATTCTCAATGCCAACCTCTGATACTTCGGCTTCATTCATACCGCCCATAGCAAGAATTGAACTTCGTGAGCCGTCTTGTTTCGCATTAAGAATATAAGGCGCAAAAGATTGTCCATCGAGTTTGTAGTCAGCAGGGATATTAGCTCCGGCTAAGTCTGCAAACGTTGGTAAGATATCAGTAAAGTCTACTAAGGTATCACTAACAACACCTGTGGGTACTAGCCCTGGGCTACTGATAATAAAGGGTGAGTTGATACCATTTTCAGTAGTTTTTTGTTTACCACCACGCACTTTACGGCCATTAAGTGTGCCAACAAGGCTTTTATTGGTGCCATTGTCGGTTGTCCAAATGATAATGGTATTTTCACGTTCGCCCATTTCTTCAAGGCGGCTAATCATTTTAGCTAAAATAAAATCAGCATATTCAACCATAGCCTTGTGTTTATTGAGCTTGCCATCGACTTTGGTTTTATGGGGCGTTGTTGTGTAAGGGGCATGTGGTAAGTTCATGGCGAAATAGGCAAACCAAGGTTGCTCTTTATTTTTTTCAATAAAACTCAATAGGAACTCAGAAAAAATATCTTCGCCAAATTCACCTTTATAGGTTTTACTGCCTTTTTTAGTATGGATGTATGGGTCCCAATAACGCTCGGCACTGGCAGGTACACCTGTTTCATGACCTGTCCACATGGCATAATCATCAAAACCGTGTTTAGTCATGGCTTCAGGCTCGATACGAAAATCGTTAACCTGCCATTTACCCGCAGCTGCCGTTGCATAACCTGCATCTTTCATTACTCTTGCGACACTTTGGTTTTGCTGCCAATCTAAATAACCTTGGCCCCAGCGAGGTGCATCCCAGTGGTTTACCCAACCATTGCGATAAGGATATTGTCCTGTGATTAAAGAGACTCGTGATGGCGTACACTGAGGATGTGACCAAACATTATCAAAACGAATGCCTTGATTGGCGAGTTCATCAATATTAGGGGTAGAAATGTCTTCAGCGCCATAAGCACTGATCCATTCTTTACCTAAATCATCCGCCAGAATAAAAAGTATATTGGGCTTGTTTGGGGTAGTCGTTGCCTTGTTAGCACTATCTTGTGCATTAACGGTTGATGAGAGCATCAAAGACGTGCAAATACCTAATGAAATAATCAACTTGCTTTTGAAAGGGGTCATTACCTTACCTTATTTAAGTACAATGTGTGCGTATTATTTATAAAGTACATTATTGTTTTGTAGGCTTTTTGTCAATAGTTGTTATTGAACCATACTTGTTGATTGTCTTGTGTTGTATGTTTGTTGTTGATTAATAAGACCTTTTCATTTTGGTGTATTATGTAAAGTAGTGTAAAGCTTGCAGGTGGTGTTGCAGTAAAGTCAGCTATTATTGGCTAAGAGAACAGAAACAGTGAAGATAAAAAAAGAGAGTGCAATAGCACTCTCTTTTGTATGTTTATTCTCTTTAGGAAATTTTAGGGCATTTGTTGTAGAGGGAAGTAGGTTGCTTATAGGCCGATGCTAAGTTATGGCTGCTCAGTAAGCTTAAATATTTCTTCCATCGGTAGCCATTTTTCACCGTCTTTGGCCCAAGGTAAAGCTTGTTGAAATTGCCACATCAAGGTTTCCCATTTTTGTACTTCAGGACATTGTGCGTCGGCTTTAGCTTTAGCAGCACCGTCAAATGAATCATCCACTTCCATGATCATAAATAAACGGTTTTCAATCAGGTAAATTTCCATTTCTACAATGCCAGCATCACGAATACTTTTAGCTACAGCAGGGAAGCCATTCCCAGGCTTGTGGTATTCTTTATATTGCTCAATTAGCTCAGGATTATTTTTTAAATCTGTCGCTAAACAATGGCGAGTTGTTTTCATAATATTTCCTTAGTAAAGCAATGCTTTACCTACATAGGGTAGTCAATAAGTTGCTGACTAAATACCGTTTCATCAACAATTGCGCCTTTATGCTGAATTACACAAGCAGACACTTTAGCAGCAAAATTAGCTGATTGTTCAGCTGATTTTCTAAGTAATCTTGCACTCAGATAAGCACCATTAAAAGCATCACCTGCAGAGGTGGTATCTACAACATTTTCAACAGGGTCAACATCAATATAACTACGTTTGCCATCAACACTTAATAGCATGCCTTGTGAGCCATTTTTGATGATGATTTCATCAATAGCAAACTGCTCTAGAAAAGTAGCTACATCTTCAGCATTTTTAGCATTGTATAACACCATATGATCATCAACACCGGGTAGGGCGATATCCGCTAACTCAAAGGCTGCGGCGTAAGCTGCTCTTGTTTCATTGAGCGTACTCCATAGCATTGGACGGTAGTTAGGATCGAAGATGATTTTTGTGCCAGCAGCTTTAAGTTTAACTATAAAACGCCATAACTTTTGTCTGTCTCCTTCAGATAAAATCGCAATAGAAATACCTGAAAAGAAGAAGCTATCAACATTTTCAAACGCTGGGTTAGCTAAGTCGTCACTAAGAAACCTAACCACTTGTTTTGCAGCAGAGGTTTCACGCCAATAACTAAAGCTTCGCTCACCTTCACTGTCGACATTGATTAAATACAAGCCCATTTTCGCGCTTGTTGACTGGTATACCAAGCTAGTCTCAAGTGACTCTTTTTCCATCATAGCGAGCATTTCATTGCTATTTTCATCGGTGCCAATGGCTGTTAAAAAATTAACATTGGCTTGGTCTTTAACGCAGCGTTTAATGTAAATGCCGGTATTAAAGACATCACCAGCAAAGCTCTTTTTATAGAGGTTATCGCTATCTGAGCAGCCAGCGGCATGGCCGAATTCGACCATACATTCGCCCATTACTATGATGTTGGCTATGTTTGTGTTCATGCGCATTTGTCCAAGTCATTGATAGCAGCAATAGCTTGTTGGCATAGTAGTGTGATAGCGTCCCAATCTTTATTAGCAATAAGATCTTTCGGTACCATCCAAGAACCACCGACAGCAAAAATACTCTTATTGGCAAAATATTCAGCCATATTGCCAAGGCTTACACCACCAGTTGGGCAGAATTTTACCTGACTAAAAACACTTGATAATGCCTTAATAGTTTTTGCACCACCATATTGAGCAGCAGGGAAAAACTTTACTTCTGTTATGCCCAGCTCTAATGCTTGGGTAATTTCAGAAGGCGATACCACACCCGGCAACATAGGCAAACCAGTATCTATCATTGCCGTTGCTAAGGTTTTAGTAAATGAAGGGCTTACTAAAAATTGAGCTCCCGCCGCGACCGAGTCTTTTACTTGTTGTGGCGTGGTTAACGTACCTACACCAACGGTCATTTCAGGCACCTGCTCAGCGACAGCTTTGATGCAATCAAGTGCTACAGGTGAACGTAGAACGATTTCAGCACAGGTGATGCCGCCTTTAAATAAAGCACGGCTGACATTAACCGCATCTTCAACACTTTCCATATGTAAAACAGGCAGGATAGGGCTGTTTTTTACTAATGCTGCAAAACTTGGATTTAACATAATTTCTCCACAACTGAATTGATTTGACTTACTTCGCCAATGCGCAAGGCTGATAAACTATTGGATAACTGCGCTTTTAAGCATGTATTATTTTTTAAGTCTTGGCCGAAAACAGACTCAATACTTAAGAAGGCAGCAACAACATCTGAGCAATCATCACTAAGTAGCGCAGGCATGTTGGCAAAGTCGCTAGCAAGTGGATCAACAATTTCTCTGTCTTCTTTTAAAGCACGACAAATAAACTCGAACCAACAGGCTAGTGATAAAGAAAGAAGTTTGGTAGAACGACCTAAAGCCAAGTTATCTTCAATAATAGGCAAGATGCGCATTTGTACTTTTTGCGAACCATCCCAAGCTATTTGCGCTAATAAATGGCGAATTTCTGGGTTTAAAAAACGTTCAATGATTTCTTTGCTGTAGCTTTC
>MAAB01001267.1_pt1 | contig 42256 bp, 37 predicted proteins | sample 1115991 | NCBI WGS metagenome assembly MAAB01 (sample SAMN04961124, study PRJNA320927) | seawater metagenome | isolation source: sample BD02T18 sea water enriched with oil for 18 days | place: USA:Gulf of Mexico | collected 2013-07-27 | reverse complement strand
GCCAATATAGAAGACAAAAAAGTACGAACCATAGACGATGCGATAAAATATTTGAACGATGGACCAATAGCAACTTATCAGGAATTTGGTTTCGGTTTGTACTTGGTGGAATTAAAGGAAACAGGAGAGCCAGTTGGAATGTGTGGTCTGCTTAAAAGAGCAATATTAGAAGATGCCGATTTAGGTTATTCCTTTCTAAAACAACATTGGTCTATGGGGTACGCAAAAGAATCTGCTTCGGCAGTGCTAAAAAGTGCTAATCATGACTATGGATTAAATCGAGTAATAGCGGTTACTAAAGTCGATAATCTGCGCTCTTCTGGTTTGCTTGAAAAGCTAGGTTTTAGCTTCGAAGGTATGATTGAAATGTACGGCGACAATAATAAATTATTTGGGATTAATTTCTAGCGGAGCTTTGATTAAATATCTTTAAATCCAAAGGGGGATGCAGCCCCTTTCTCCCATATGTTTTTTAATTAAATATTCGTCTGATATTACTGACAAGTCTCCACAACCTTGTTTAGTAGGCTTTTTTGAAACTTGTAATTATAAATATTACTGATAAAAAACTATGGGATATATACGCGAACTCATTAAAATCCCATAGAGAAACACTAACCTCGAAATTAATTATGTAGAGCTTTTACACAGCCTGACCACAAAGAAATTATATCAAGTAGTTGAGAGGAATAGTGGTTAGGCTAGATATTTTTATCGGTAATTTACCTAACAATGGATAATACGGTTAAAGCCAAAGAGTATTATATAAGGCAGTTAAATTAGCGTTACAAAATAATAAGAAAACATTGCAGACTTTCAAAAATATTTGATGAATTGTAGTCAAATAATATGAATACAGTTTTTTGATGAGCTCTGTTATTGAGTTCCTCATTATAGTCTGTTGAGACTGAAAGGACTATATCGTATCAAAGTGATTGTATACTTTAATGAATTCGAGCGATAATTTAGGTCGGGTTTGTGGCAGTAGTGAGACTTAGAACGGATAAATAGTAGATGAAAAACAAGTTTTCATTAGTTAAGATTAAAACAGAGATTATTTCGTCACTAATATTTTTAAGGTAACTTTATCTATAATGGTTTATAACTGAAATATAAAACCTTAAAAATATTGTGAGACAGTATATTAACAGCTAATTCAAAATGGGGAAGTATTTTACCAAGTCGTTATTAACACTATTGTACTTGCAGGTGTTTTCTATATTACTTAAACTTTTACATTGATAAGTACCTGCTTTGCTTTTGATCTCGAAACTGGTATCAGAAACTCTCCATTGTTCACTTCTAAACTATACCCTCGTGAATTTCCAATGATTTTACTGATTTTCTGTAAGTTGACCAGATAAGAACGATGACAATGTATCATCGTGAGCTCAATTTTCATGAACTGTTGTATTAATGAAGTAAATGACATTCTAAGAACGCTTGTGGTTATTTTGTTACCATCGTGCCAAAAAATTTCCACGTAATTTTTCTCAGCTTTTGCATAAATAAATTGTTGTTCTGACAACAGTAGTGATTCACCATCATCTGCTTTAAGCTCAATTTCATTTTCCTTGCGCTGAATGTTATTAGTTTCTCGGGCATCATTAACTAATTTTGCTTGTGCCAGGTTTTCTTTTAATAACCTATTTTGTGTGAGCAACAATCGCATAAATAATGGCCCTGTAGCAATCAATATTGTGAATGCAAGATAACTGAGCAGAGTAAAGAACTTAATGTCTTCAAGTACAAGATATTGCAATACTAAAGCGATGGTTGAAAAGTTAAGTAATATTAGTGCTGCTTGTTTCCAGATTTGCCACAAATCTTCATTGAATAAATACTTAGGTAATACCTGAGTTACAATAATAGACACTAACATTGCGGCAGAGGCCACTTTAGCAATAAACAAAATCAGCGTTTTTGTAGGCAAGCCTATTAGGCCGAAGGGTTGGAATACATAAATCAAAACACTTATAAAAAGTGACGTCATTAATATTTGAACGTAATCACTTATATCTCCATACAACAATGGATAAGGTGATTTGAACCATTTTAGAAGTTTATTATTCATATATATCCGTTCGTATCGTGCCATTAATCCCATAGTTGCACCAATAGTCCCAAAGCGCTTGTTTATCGGTCTACCGCACTGTTTTATATAAAACTACATACATTACTGAGCAAGGCCCATGAGTATTTTTCTAAGTATCAAAACAAGTCTTCTTGGTGTTTTATTACTAAGTGGAACATCAAACACGTTAGCAACAGAACAAGCTAACTTAAAACCTTCTATATTCATTCTGCAGCAAGCGAATAATATACCGCTGAAAACATATGTCTATAGCTGGCCCACACTCAAAAAGTGTATTTCAACCTTAAACAAAGTAAATTCGATTAATGAAACTTGTCTTGATGGACTGATAAAGCTAAATACACAGGTACAAGTGGGCGCATTAAACTTAAAGTCACAAATACTTAGAAATCGAGGTGATAACGCATTAGCAATTAACTTGATAAAAAAAGCAATTAACATCGCTCCAGAACAACACTTAAATCACTTTCAGCTAGCAATTAATTACTATCAACAATTACGTAAAGCAACTAATAACCGTGAAAAGTGGATGCTTTCAATGGATACAGCGAAAGCTTATAGAAAAGCATTCAAGTTAGATCCAACGCAATTTCACTATCGTTATTACATTACCTACGATTATTTGCAAGTTCCTGAATCAATGGGGGGGAGTAATCAAAAGGCATTAGCGCTAGCAAATGAAGCTATCAATCTGGGCTATGTTGCTTTTCATCCGGTACGCGGTGATATCCTTAATCAAATGAACAAAAAAAAAGATGCACTAAACGCGTATATTTCTGCATTGAAAGCAAAGCAATATAAACGTTCATCTTTTGAAAATGCACTACAACTTGTTAAAAATGATTCGCAGCTATCTCGGAGACTTAAACAATTTATTAACCAAGCTGAAACTATCATTAGCAATCAAAATTAGGAGGAAAATATGAAGAGTAAAATACTAAACCTGTTATTTTTCACTGTTACTTTGAAAGGAATGTTACTTGGTGCTTATCACCTTTACTTGCCTATTCATTGGCAGTGGGAAACTGGCTTAAAAAATAATCCGGAAATACTTCGTTGGGCATTGCTTTCACTGAATGATATGTGGAGCGTAATAATCATTTTATTACATACTGGTCTGCTCTTTTGTTTCAGAATAGGCCTAGAAGTGAAGCGCTATTATCTTGTTTTTTTCTCTCGCTGCATATTGGATCATTCTCGCCATTATTATTTTAATTAGGCCAATGCCCATGCCACAACAATTACAATGGATGTTAATAAAACTAATGTTATACTCGTCCCATTCTTACCGTTACATTCAAAAAAGGTTAATCGATAGAGTCGCTGTTTTTTGTTTCTGTATTCAAAATAGATAACTAATGGGTTTATAGCACTAAGGCTTCGAACTAGAGTTCACATCAATCCTTTTGGCTCGATAATGAAGTTTGTTTCGCCACTAATTCATATATTTTATCAGTTCTTGATGTTTGAACAGATATTTCCCTATTAGTATAAAAATAAGATTGTTTAATAATTAACCAATGTATGAAAAATCCAATTATAGGCAACTATCATACTTTTTTGTTTTATGATCATAATCATAAACATTGCCTAATTTATCAATTTTAAAATGACAGCAATCGTCAAATACCTGCTTAAGCAACCCTCTACTTTTTTGTACTCGTGATTTGAGCGTGGAGTAACTTACCCCTAATTGCTCAGCATATTGTTTTTGTGATTGGTTGTTTATTTCAATAGCGGTTAATAAGTTTGCGTGTTCATCAGGCAGTGCATTTATAAAAGGTGATATACAGTTTGATAAGTCGACTTTTTTCTCTTGATGTTCTTCAAGAGATAAAGAATCGTCAATGTCGCGTGCTTGAGCTCGTCCTTTTTTCCGATAGTAGTCAATGATAGTGTTATTGGCTATTTGGAAGAGCCAAGATTTAACGCTTTTTTGTGACTTTACTGCATTTAGATTATTATAGGTTTTTATCAAAATGTCTTGCAATAAATCTTCAACATCAGCTTCATTTGAGATCTTTGCATGTAAAAATCGCTTTAGCGCCGCTCTGTATTCTAACCATATATCTTCTATATTCATTTTACTGGCCATCTCCACTAGACGAACGAGTTTTCCAATCGTCAAATATTCTTCGTTAACTCTTTGAGTTGATTCTGCCTCGATACTAGACAGGCGACAAGCACAAAAGATGAAAAAAACAGTAAAATTAATGTATTTAATTTTTTCTCATTAATTTTTCGTCTTTTTGTCATGTTAGTCGTCTTATGGGTAAATAAACACATAGGAACTATTGATGAACTTCTTAAAAAACGAACAATTTAACCTACAGCCTACAATTAACAAAGTTAGCAGCCATAAACCAAGAGTATTAATGTTATACGGCTCATTGCGGCTAACTTCATTCAGTCGCTTAACTGCGGAAGAAGCAGGGCGTATTTTGGAAAAAATGGGGGCTGAAGTTAAGTTTTTTGATCCTAAAGGACTGCCGCTATTTGATAATAATGATTCAGTTGCTCATCCTAAGGTCGTAGAGTTGAGAGAATTAGTAGCATGGTCTGAAGCTCAGGTTTGGTCATCACCCGAGATACACGGCAATATGTCAGGTGTAATGAAAACCCAAATCGACTGGATCCCTTTGTCAATAGGTGCCGTTAGGCCAACACAAGGTAAGACCTTGGCTGTCATGCAAGTAACCGGTGGCTCACAAAGCTTTAACGCAATCAATAACATGAGAATATTGGGACGCTGGATGAGAATGTTAACAATCCCTAATCAATCATCTGTGGCAAAAGCTTATAACGAATTTGCTGAAAATGGCATAATGAAACAGTCAGCTTATAGAGATCGTATTGTAGATGTCATGGAAGAGTTGATGCGTTTTACTTATCTTACCCGAGATCAACATGAATTTTTACTCGATAGGTATAGTGAGAGAAGCAGCAGTCAATCAAAATTGATAGCTATGTAATTTGTTTCACAACTATTGCGTCAGTCTTTATTGGCTGGGCATTAGGCTATTTCACGAATACAGGTAATATTTGGGTAACTAAATATTACCTGTATTCGAAAGCGATAAACTACTAGGGCTCAGTTGGATTACGTCGAAGGTAAATTGACTGGCTCTTGTTTGGACTTAACGAGTAATGATTTCACTTTAAATCCGGCAAAAGCGCAAGTAATTCCAATAACAGGTGATAACCAGTTAAAGAAACAAAAAACGGCATAATCTAAAGGGCTGACTAGTAAAACCGATTGCATATAAGCGCCACAAGTATTCCACGGGATTAATGCAGAGGTAACCGTACCGCCATCTTCTAATGCACGAGACAAATTTTCTGGTGCTAAATCTCGTTCTTTATAAGTGTCTTTATACATTCTTCCAGTCATTACTATCGCGATATATTGGTCTGCTGAAATGCAGTTTATGCCAAACGCCGTTACTATCGTTGTAGAAATCAAAGAGCCTGTTTTTCGAGTAAGCCCTAATAAACTTTTAACGATTCGTTTTAACAAACCGACTTTTTCCATGATAGAGCCAAAAATCATCGCTGAGATAATAAGCCAAATCGTATTTAACATTGAAGCCATGCCGCCGCCACTAAGCAAACGGTCAATAGAGGCGTTGCCAGTATCAAGTGAGACACCAGCGAACATGACTTGCCAAACGACCATGACATTGGCTTCAATTACCGATAGCCCCTCATTTGCATAAGAAAGTATCAATTCTTGTTGAAATAATATTGCCCACAATGCACCAAATAGTGCTCCAATGCCGATAGCGGGAAATGCCGGCATTTTTTTCATCGCAAGAAAAAGAGTCACCAGCAAAGGTAGTAATAAATACCAAGCAATATGAAACTCGCGCTCTAAGCTCACTAATAGCTGATTAACTTGGTTATTAGTTAGTTGCTCTGCGCTGTTTAACCCTAGGATGAAAAAGATGGTCAAGGCAATAACGAAACTAGGTATAGTACTCCAAAGCATATTTTTAATATGGGCAAAAAGCTCTGTTCCTGAAACAGCCGAAGCAAGATTGGTGGTATCAGATAAAGGTGACAACTTATCACCAAAATAGGCGCCACTTATAATAGCACCAGCCGTAATAGGTGCAGAAACGCCTAGACCACTCGCAACACCCATTAAAGCAACACCTATAGTAGCGGCTACCGTCCAGCTGCTGCCAATACATAAAGCGACCACGGCACATAAAAGTGCACAACTGACATAAAAGTATTGTGGGTCAATAAACTGTAAACCAAAATAGATCATGGTAGGTACAGTGCCAGCAAGTAACCAAGTACCAATGAGCGAGCCAACCGCTAGTAAAATGAGTATTGCGCCTAATGTTAGGCTAATACCTTTAACAATACCTTCTTCAATTTCAGTGCGGCTATAGCCATTTTTTAAACCAATTAAACAAGCAATGCCAGCGCATAATATTAAGGCGATTTGATTAGGCCCGGAAGAAGAATTATCACCAAAGAAGTAAACGGCTAAAGCAAGTAGGCCGAGTAAAATTGTAATAGGGAAAAGCGCGTCAAATAGTGAAGGGGCTTTATTATTTTTCATATACACCTCGATAAATTTCCATATTCACTCTTTATAATTTACTTTTAGAACTGCCAATAAAATAAACCCCATTAAACAATGAAGGTTAATGGGGTTTTTATTATGCTAAGTGGTCTTTAAAAACTATTTTTTCACCGACATTTTCTAGTGACTGCAACCATGCGTTAATTTGTTCTGGCCTGTCTGGCGCAGCTGTTACGCCAGAAGGTATTTCATTGTTAAGTACCGACTCTATGGCAAGGCTTACCGGAATTGAAACTAAACGAGCCATTGCTTGGCCACGTTCATCGCCTTTACTATCAAGATGATAACTTTGATGCCAGATAACTTTACCTGCTGAACGAATTTCAAACTCTACGCACATCACAACTCTGTCGGCTTCACCTTGGGCATAACTATATTTTGCTTCAAGTTCTTCGCTTAATGCTTGCAAGCGTTGCTCACCTTTATCTCCCGATAATTGAGCAATTTCATCAAATAGAGGCTGCCAAGCTGTTGACCAACCATCAAGACGCAAAGTACCTCGGACAAATTGTTGAACATCCCAGTTTTCATCAAAATGATATTGTTTCAAAAAGGGTAAAGAGTCCCTGTTTGGGTAAGCTTGAAATATTTCATTTTTGTCACTGAGTTGAGCTTCATAACGACTTAACGCTTCCCAAGGGGCATTAGATGTTTGCGCTTGTCCATCTTGTTGCCATTGCGCTTTAGAGCGTAGCGCTTTTAATACCCCTAATGGTGACCAGCTAAATTTGTATCTAAAATCATTCGCGACTTTTGGAAAACCACCGCAGTATGAACGGAAGAAATGCTGATTTTCTGGCGTGAAAATACTGCTGTTTTTATATTTATCAACCAATAAATGAGCAAGCAAGTGATCAATACCAGGATCCAGACCCACTTCATTTACAAAGCAAACACCCGCATCTTTCGCTTGGCTGTGTAAGGCATGCATTTCAGGTGCAATATAACTACTCGAAACAAAATGAGCTTTATGCTGTAAACAAAACTCTGCAATTTCAACATGCATAGTCGCTGGCAACATTGAAACGAGTACATCTCCTTGTTGAACGGTTTTAGCTAACGTATCCCAATCTAACTGACGAATATCAATGTCGCTGTTTGCCAAAGTATTTTTAGCTTTTTCTAAGCTACGATTCCATACGATAAGTGGAGTCGTTTTCTCGGCAAGTGCTTTAATACCAGGAGCTGATGAAAGGCCAGCGCCAAGCCAATGTATAGTGTTTTTCATAATATTCCTTTAAATACCTATAATGCTTTAGTTTTTTCGTTGAAAAGTGAGAGAGCTTGCGGCCAAACACCCTGTGTTTTATCTGTTAATGTCAGTAAATGTTTCAATAGTTGCTGGCAATAATCTTCACTACTTTCTTTAGGTAATAATGAAGGTAAATGGTCAATGGCGATTAGTTCTAATTTATTTTGTTCTTTGATCTGTAAACATGGCGTTTTGAATGTTGTACATTGCTGATAGATAGGTAGAGGGTTGTAACTACCGTAGGGGTCACAGCTAACATCAACAATGACAGATAATTTCCTGTCATTGTTATCCAAAATATCATCAGTAATAAAGGGAGGTAAATCTCGATTAATTAAAACGCAATTCACAAAGATGTCTGTTTGATTAATTTCAACAAAAGGGCCGCCTATTTTTGTTTCAGCTAAATCCCATTCAACCACTTCAAGAGAAAGTGCTTTAGCCAAATCCACTGCGCCACTACCACTTCGTCCTTTAGCGCCCATAACCAAAATTTTAGGTCTTTTTTCACCTAGTGCCAGTGCCTGTGTTAAGTCATCGAGTAACTGCTGTTTGTTGGCATATGAGGAGAGTTCATTTAGCGCTGGAGTAATATTCTTCTGCTGATTTGCCCAAGCTAATACGGCTAACGCCGCACCGGCGAAGCCTGCCCAATAACCAAACGCAGCTATTCGCCTTTGTTGCTCATCAACTAAATATTCTAAATCAAATAACTCACCGCCGCCGGTTTTAAACCGTGAGAGTAAAGCTTGCCAACCAGACTGATCTTTATAAGCATGAGCAAAATAGATGTGCTGATGAATAAGCTCAAATGTATCTTCGGGTAATTCTTTTAATCCCAAAATAATTGCTTCTTTAGGCGCATTAACCCAACTGCCTTCTGCTGCATGTTCTACCGCAATATCTTCATATAAATCTTGCTGAAAAATACTTTGTGACGCGCACTCTATTGTCACTTTAAAGCCAGCTTTGATCAGAGCTTTTGCTCCTTCAGGTGTTAATGCGGTTCTTTGTTCATCAGGTTTTGTTTCAGCGCGAAGCCAAATATGTACTTTACTCATAATATAAATTTCATCTGTTAGTTTAGGTTATATTTCACTGCATCGACCAACCTAGGTTTAGCAATTAAGACACTGGCAAATGTCCAAGTTCTACTAATCCTAATTCAAGGACCTTAATAAACTTGTCAGCGTCATTGGTGGTAAATGCCATTGGCGGTTTTATTTTCAAAATATTATAGAAACGGCCTTCAGTGCTCATGAGTATTTGATGTTGTTTGAAAAACTCGACCAGCCATGCGGTTTTTTCAGTGGCAGGGGACTTGGTTATTCTATCTTCAACTAATTCAACACCAATAAATAAACCTAAGCCACGAACATCGCCAATAAGCTCAAATTTATCTTGTAAGTTACGTAACTTTTCTTGGAAATAATTGCCTACCGTTTTGGCATGTTCGATAAGATCTTCTTGTTCAATAACATCGAGTACCGCCAAACCGATCGCGCAAGAGACGGGATTCCCACCAAAGGTATTAAAGTATTCCATGCCGGTAACAAAAGCATCGGCAATAGCTTGAGTGGTAATAACCGCAGCCATAGGGTGACCATTACCAATAGGTTTTCCTAAAGTCACAATGTCAGGTACTACTTCTTGAGTTTCAAATGCCCACATATGAGAACCAACACGGCCAAAACCCACTTGTACTTCATCAGCAATACAAACACCGCCCGCAGACCTAACATGGTCATAAACGGCTGATAAATATCCTGCTGGCATAATTATTTGCCCAGCAACACCTTGTAAAGATTCACAAATAAAAGCGCCAGGTTTTTTACCTACTAGTTGTAACTGGGTAACAGTTTCTTGCACGCTCTGAGCGTAAGCTTGAGCTGAATTATTACTATCCCCTAAAAATTCACCGCGGTAGGGATCAGGCAAAGTAACGGTATGAACGTAAGCTTGTTTCCCTTCGCCGCCTGGACCGTTAAATTTATAAGGGCTAGCTTCTATACAAGCGTTGGTATTACCGTGATAAGCGCCATCAACAACAATAAGTTCTTTTGATTTTGTATAACAACGCGCGAGACGAAACGCGAGTTCGTTAGCTTCACTTCCTGAGTTGACCAACATGCAAACAGACAATTCATCTGGCATTGTTGCTAATAGTTTCTTTGAATAGTTAACAATATTGTCATGTAAATAACGGGTATTGGTGTTTAGTTTGGCTAATTGTTGCTGACCAGCAGCAACAACTTTTGGGTGACAATGACCAACATGACAAACATTATTTACCATATCTAAATAGGGTGTGCCTTGTTCATCAAATAAATAAGCGCCTTGACCACGTACCATTTTTAAAGGGGCTTCATAACTTAGGCTTAAGGTTTTACCTAAATGTTTTTTACGGTAGTTAATTATCGATTCTTTAGTTTCGCCACTATTAACTGATAATTGACAAGCCTGTCGCAATTGACATAAAACTGCATAAGGGTTTAATGCTTTTAGTTGATTAAGTAAGCTCCAAGCGGGTTTTACTGAAACTAACAAGTAGTCATTGTCGGGTTGTTGCGATATGGCCAAAGCGGCATTACACACTGACGTACACAAGCGTAATGCAATTAATGAAAACAAGGCTTCGAGTTCAGCTTCTGTTAGCGGGCGAACTGTATGGTAGCCAGCAACAATTGTTGTTAATACGTTCAATAAGTCATGCTTTACATCTTTCTCACCCATTAGGGCATAAGCACAAGTAATGGCCAGCTCATTAATAATATGACTATGCACAATATCGCCAAAATCGATAAGACCTGAAATTTTTGACGGTGCACTGACATTGTTAATCAGCAAGTTGTAATCATTGGCATCGTTATGAATAACACCTTGCGGTAATTGGCCAAGTAAAGGCATCGTTTGTGTTTGATAAAGCGTTAAGAAGTGCTCGACTAGCTTAATCTGTTGATCGTTAAGCAAAGATTTCTTGCTCATACATACACGGTATCCTTGGGCTAAATCCCAATCTAAATACCGATAGGCTCCAGCATGTTCAAAATCAGCCAAAGCAAGATCGATCTCTCCCATAAATTGACCTAAATCAGACCATAACGCAGGATTATGGGTAAGCGGTTGAGCATCTACATAAAAATCACCTGGCAAATACGTCAACACTCTTAAACAATAGGCTTGTTGTTGAGTATCTTTAATCGTGGTTATAGATTTATCGTGTTTATTTGATAAAGCCTGAGGTACGGAACACTTTTTTTGTGTTAAATGTTTCATTGCGGCATTTTGCATATCGAGCTCAAGTTTGGGCTCAGCCGCATTGGCAACTTTTACAATATATTGAGTATTGTCAGCAGTGGTTAATCGTAAATTTTGATCACAATAGCCAGCTAGTTTTTTTAAATGCCCGCTCAAATTATACTGCTGCGCTAATACCGTTAATAATTCATCATCAGAAAATGAAGGTGTTATCTGGGTTGTCATGGTTTGCCTCTAAGCAATAATGATGTAAATACTTTATTTAACTAACGTACGTGCTAGTTCAGCGATATTTGATTCTTTCTTGTTAAAAGGCACAAGGGTGAATCCATAATTATAATTTTGGGCAGGGATGGTATATTGTGCATGCACTAATCGGCCCCAAGAAGTGTCGCCACCTACGCCCATTTGTTTGTGATCAATATTGACAGTGACTAAATCACGCATCGGCACTTCTGCGCCACGTTTTGTGGTCACAGGTACTAAACCTGAAGCAGATGCTGAACCATCTTTGCCGGCAATGAAGTCGATATCACTTTGTTTGTAGGGCCATGCACTTGCATTAAGTAGTTGGTCACCGACTGCAAGTAAGCCTAGCCCATTTTCATTTTTAAGTGCGATCCAACGAACATCGGTTTTATTGGCATTTTCTTGTGGGCGGGCATAATGATGTATTTGATCTTTAACTACTTTTCTATAATGTGATATTTTTGCAGATGTTTTTCGATCGGCATAACTCTCATGAGGACCTCGTCCAAACCAAGATAATTGCTGATAGCTTCCTGGCATAGCTAACTGCATTCCTAGCCTAGGCAAGTTAGGTAAATCTTGACCTTTATTAATCGTTAATTGATTATTTACATGTACTTGTCCGTTGTTGTTTACATGATATTCAACCCTGTATTGTCCAACAAACTGCGTACTTTTATAATGAGTCGTGACTTTATAGCCATCAGTAACTTCTGTATTTGATATTTTTACTAGCTGTAATTTTTCACTGGCTGTTTGCCAAGTAGCGGCCCATTTCTGCATACTATTACCTAAATCATTATCGGTAGGAGCTCGCCAAAAATTAACTCTCAGTGGCGATTTCATTAACTGTTCTCCCTGATGCTGATATTCACTCAGCCAGCCAGAACGTTTGTCAAAAGTCATTGAAGTAAAACCGTTATCAAAGCGGATTATTTGATTATTATTTTCAACAATGTCTATTTTATCTTTAGTTGTTTTATGGTGGTTTTCAACTAAGGTAACCGGTAGTTTAAATTGCTCAAAAGCTAATTCATGACCCGTAGTAAGTAAACCTTGTGGCGTGCGTAATACCGCACTTAAGGTGATAAAATACTCTTTGTTATCATCTTTTGGTAAGGCCGGTAATGTTAAGTTAATCGCTCTTTTATGACTTGGCTTTACTGACGGCAATGACTGATGGCCTTTCGCAAAAAATTCACCATCAGCTTCTATTAGCCACTGTAAGTCATATTGGTTAATGTCAATAAAGTCATAACGGTTTTCAACAAGAAACTGATTATTGTTGCTATCCTTTGAGTGAAAACGAATAGCTTGATAAACCTTTTTAACTTCGAAAGCATGAGGATGAGGTTCTCGATTTGGGTTCATTAAACCATTATTTAAGAAGTTACCATCACTGGGTAGTGTTGGATGAAAGTCTTTACCATAAGCCCAAAATTTAACGCCATTTTCATTGGTGTACTCTAGTGACTGATCAACCCAGTCCCAAATAAAACCACCTTGCAATACGTCATATTTTTCAATTGCTTGCCAATAATCTTTTAAGTTACCGACCGAGTTTCCCATAGCATGGGCATATTCAATCATAATGGCAGGGCGCTTCGGCTTTGATTTTGCGTATTTAACTAATCGTTCGATTGAAGGGTACATGGGGGAAAAAACATCCGTGTAATGATCTTCGCCAGCAGGTTCATATTGTACTAAACGACTGTCATCATTATCTTTTAACCATTGGTAGGTAGCTTCGAATATTTTCCCTCTGCCAGCTTCATTTCCTAGCGACCAAATAATAATAGAGGGGTGGTTTTTGTCACGTTCGAACATACGTTGAGTTCGGTCTAAATGAGCAGGTAACCAACTCATTTCATTGCCCAATTGTGTCTTTTCATCAATAGCTAAAGGGTGGGATTCAATATTGGCTTCATCTATAACATATAAGCCATATTTATCAGTTAACTCATACCAATAGGGATTATTAGGATAATGGCTTGAGCGTACAGCATTAATATTAAATTCTTTCATTAATCTAATATCTTTTTCCATTGATGCTTTAGATACCACATGGCCGTGCTGGGGATCTGTTTCATGGCGGTCAACACCACGAATAGTAATAGGTTTGCCATTTATCGTTAACTGGCTATTGATCACTTCTAAATGTCTAAAGCCAATATCATCACGTATGGATTCGATGATATTGCCTTGGTTATCTTTTAAATTAATTAATAAGGTGTATAAGTTCGGCGTTTCTGCAGACCAAAGAGCGGGGTCATTGATAGGCTCGTTGAATGTAATCGTTTGTGAATTATTACCATCAGTTTGTTTTGATTTAAGGGTGATTGATTTTTGTTTTTCTGCAATCACAGTCATATTATTGCGAGGATCAAGCAACTGAACTTCAACACTTTGTTTTGACGCTTTAGTGGTAAAGTTTTTGATATCTATATCAAGAGTAAGCGTACCTTGTGTAAAGTTGCTATTAAGTGTTGGTTTAGCATGAAAGTCAAAGATATGTTGTTTAGGTGTCGCGTAAAGGTAAACATCACGCTCGATTCCTGAAATTCTCAGCATATCTTGGCTTTCTAAATAACTGGCATCTGTCCATCGACGAATTTGAAAAGCGAGTAAGTTGCCATCTGCTTTAATATAGGGAGTTAAGTCAAATTCAGCAGGTGTTTTTGAACCTTGGCTAAAGCCTACTTTCTCACCATTGAGCCATACATCTAATGATGACTTTGCTGCCCCCACATGGAGAAAAACTTGCTTGTTTTTCCACGACGCAGGTAATGTAAAGGGTTTACGGTATGAGCCTATCGGATTGTATTCTTTGGGTGCTTCAGGCCAAGTTGTGGTGAATGGGAAACGTTCATCTAAGTATATAGGATAGCCAAATCCTTCGGTTTCCCAATTACCCGGAACGGGGATCATTGACCATGCATTATCATCATAATTAGCTTGTTCAAAATTGTCAGGTTTATTTATGGGGGAGCGTTGCCAATTGAATTTCCATAAACCATTGAGTAAAAGAAAATTATCGCTTTGCTCTTTGATATCAGTTAGCGATTCATTGACTGATTGAAATGGGAAAAGTGTTGCATGGGGAGCCTCTTTATTTATCGCAAAGACTTCATTGTTTTCCCAAGGCATTCGGGTTTCCGCATTTGCTTGAAATGAGGTTGTTAATATTGCTGAAACAGCAATCTGGAGTAGTAATATCGATTTAACCATAAATCTCAAATTCAAACCTTAATACAATATACAATATACATGTAAGGCATATAATACAATTTGAGCTAATAAGAGCAAGTGTTTTATTTCAAAATGAAACTTTTGTTATAAGCATACAAATTTTGTATTGACGATGAGTAGCTAGATTAAGGATTTTGAACTAATTGTTGTCAGCCACTTTTGTCTAAAAATAAAGCGGAAAAAAATAACTGAAGCGTTAACATGTTAAAAAAACATAGTTTTTGTTTCTTATTGCTACTGATAGTGGTTAAATAAAAAACAACAAAAAATTGCTGAAATCAATTTAATAATAATAATTTGTATTTTAATTGAGAGGGAAGGTTGAATGGGGAATGTTAAAAGAGATTTAGTAGTAGAGAATGAAAACTTATTCAGAGCTTTGTTTAGTGCGCCAATAGCTATTATATTGGTACTATTCGCTGAAAGTTTTTTAATGTCTTCAGGTATTTTTTTATTTAAAGTTATCTATGTATTAATGGCATTGTATTTTTTACTAAGTACACTCGCGTATACCGCTTATTATACGAATGAAGTTTATGCGGGAGAAACTGAAAGTTTTATTAAAAATAAAAGCTTATTTAAAGCCTTAGTTTGTACACCGTTAGCAATCGTATTTTGGTTTTTTGCTATGAATTCAATTATGTCTTCTGGGCATATTGTTTTTAATGTGACTTATGTATTACTAGCATTATACTTTTCACTCAGTACGCTTGCCTATGCTGCTTATTATACGAATGATTATCAAGCAGAAAAGGCTCATGGTGCGTAATAGACTGGCCTATTCTACGTTTGTCAGCCTACACAGGCTAAAATAATCATGCGATGCCTCTATTGCATTCAGAAAGCCGTTATTTGTTAGCGGCTTTTATCTTTTTATATCTCTATTTTTATATCAATTTATAGCTCTGATCTCTATCTAACCGCAAATATACCTGTTTCCCGATAATATATTAACTTGATACTGAGTCGAGCTTTGCTCTAAACACTTTTTTTACCCCCAACTAATGATGAAAGAACGATTGGATGACATTTAATTAATTCTAAAGTGTTAGCCGCGTAATCTCGTGTAATATTTTATCCTTTACCTTTCCATTATTATATTTCCATCCTTTTCAGCAATAGTTAAGTAGATAACTGCTGGTAGAAAAACGACTAATTATTCGAATGTCTCCTTGTTTTAATAATAATTTCGTTTATTTATCCCCTACGATCATTTAAACATAAAGAAAGCACAACTGGTGTTCAGCTATGTTTGATTTTAAATAGAAGATGAAACCTATGAAATTTTACTACCCAAATAGCGCTACACACTCTTATGTCTTACCTCTAAAAATTCTGAGTGATAGTGATAATAAAATTAATGATGTGAACAGCGGTGATATTGATAAGGATTTTCATTACTCTCAAACTAAAGTTGAGACTTTTTTAGCAGAGCAACATCAAGAAGTAATCTCGACTATCGATAATTCAAACTTCGAAACAGAAGATAGCCGTGATTTATTTGATACAACAATGTCTACACAGACTTTTGTTCAGGAAATGGAGCAACTTAAAACTCAGGCTAAAGGAGAATCGGATGATCCTATTGATGGAATTTATGACAAGTTGATGCAAGCAGGTGAAGCATACCCTCCAGCTCAACCAAGGATCTTGCATAAAACTCAACAAGTCAGTAAAACAGGCACTTATGAAGTTTTGCAACTAACCAATTTTTACAGCCAAATTGTAACCGATGGTATGTTAAATCCGATTAAAACTGTTGGAGATTATTTTAAAAAAACTGCGAGCAGTGTTTCAAACGTATTATCCAGTATTTTTTAACGATTATGATAATCAGTGTTATATAGCTTGGTTTACTTGCGTAGTGATTTTATTTGGATTTTATTTGGATTTGATTGCAACTCGTTGATTAGTATATGTTAGTATCTTATTGTAAGGTTTTCTCTTTCACCTGTACTTTCAAAGTGCATAAAATTTCATAATAACTTGAAGGAAATATATTATGACGACAGTAATAAACGTAAAGATAGATTTTGACAAAATGTATGAGGAAACATTAAAAAACATTCCGCCTGTAAATAATGTTATTCGTGCTGATACCAGCATTAATCTTGACCAATATATTGAATATAGTATGGGCGATAACGATTTTCCAAAAAAGAATTCTGTTACAAATAATGGGGCACTATCGACGTTCACGATAGTTGAAGGAGACCATGTGAATTTTGTCATTGAGCCAGTGACGGATAAGACCGTTGGTGAAAACACTATTACTTGGTTACCTGTTAGTCAAACAGGTGGTTACGATTTACTCGACGAAAACATTAATAAAACCTCGGCTTTATATACCGTCATTGAGGGCACAAAGGGGGTTTCGATTCCAGATGATACATTAACTATGGGCTTAACTTATATTCTAACAAATGATAATGGAGTGGGAGTATCTATTCATTGGGATCCAATAATAGTTGTCACAGGTGGAAACATAGTACCACCAGTGAACTAACCCAAATAACTCTTATTCATATATCTTATTATTCAACTTCCTAAATCGAGCATCGTGCTTAATATTCGGTAGTAGAGGCGAGTTTAATACTTCTTCAATAGGGTATTTTTTTTCAATAGAGTATTCAAGGTGTTGCAGCACATTTTCCTTTTGGTTAAATCTATCATAGGCTGCTGCTACCAGAAAATTGCTGGTAGCGTCACTATGAGCATCTATTTGTAGAGCATATTTCAGTGACTCATTTTGTTGATTAAGGCCTGAAAAATAGTAGGCTAAGCACGCGATGGCCAATTGGTCTTTATTATTTAGATCGAGTCTACGTTTAGCCAATGAAGCCGCTTTATTATAAGCGGTTTTATATTTTTCATTTGCTACAAGCCAGTAAGCATCACCTAGGTTTCCCCAGAACATGTAGTTATTTGGTAATAACTCTACCGATTTTTCAAAAGCCTCTATGGATTGTAGGTATTTGTTTTGATAAAAATACATAGTTCCTAAGTTAGAGTAGGCTGATGCTTTTGGTTTTAGCGCTAGCGCCTTAAGTGTCGTCTGAATGGCTTCGTCTATTTTACCTAAAGAGTAATAACTTGCTGCTGTATTTAAATAAGCATTGTCATTATTTGGGGCAATTTCAGTTAACTTTTTAAACTGTACTATCGCTTTGTCATACTCGCCAATACTAAAGTAATGTATACCAAACTTTGTAATTGCTTGAGTGTTGTTGGGTGACAACGTAAGAGCATCTAAATAAGCGTTTTCGGCCTGATCATAAGCGTTTAATAAAAAGGAACTATTTGCTAAGCCTAAATAAGAATTTATATGTAGTGGGTTGTGTTGAATACTTAATTTGAAATACTGTGCAGCCTCGTGATAATTACCTTTTCTTACCTCAATTTCAGCAGTTAAGTAACGAAACAAATGATTAGTTGGGTTAACAGTAATTAGTTGTTTTATGGTTTCAGCCATTTTATCTAACCAAATAGTTTCTTTGGACTCTATAAAATGTTTAAGTTGTGTTTCTGCCAAACCGACATAAGCATTTTCGTATTGACTATCAAGCTCAATCGCTTTGTTAAAAGCGGTTAATGCTTTAGTAATATTACCCGCTTGATCATAGCGATACAAATAACCTTGTCCTGCCAAGTAATGTTTATATGCACCGTCAAAGGCTGGCTTTTGTGCGTCGAATTGAATTGTTAACTCGGGCGGAATTTTCCAGTCGATCAAATTTATCACCTGATCGCGAATGTGCGTTTGCGCCGAAAATAATTTTTCAGCATCAATACTTATTTGCACCGACTTCAGTTGTCTGCCGTCAGCCCCATTAATTAAGTTTAGATTGAGACTTCGCGTAGAGCCCATATGTTGTATGCTGCCGGTAATGATAAGATCAACACCGTATTTGTTATAAATACTTGCGATACTTGGGTCGTTTAGGCGCCTTATTTCACTGGTAGGTAGAACCCAAGTCGCACCATCATCTTGCCGATAACCCACTTCGGCTAAGTCGTTACTGAGCATAGTGGCCATTGCGTCACTAAAAAGCTGTAATACTGGATCGCCACTGATGTTGTCAAAGGGTAAAAAGGCTATTTTTTTTGATTCGACTAACTGCCTTTGGATCAGCTCTTGTGTCGTAGGAGGAAATATTACCCCTTTGAAACTCCAACTAATTATAGCTATGATTGGAAGCATTAAAAGAGCTTTTGTTAGCCAGTGTTGACGTTGCCACAAGTTTTTTTTCTCACTCACTTGCCGAAAAATGTCCTCGATATCTTGAGCTAATTTTTCAGCGCTTTGATAACGTGCTTCGGGTTCTGTTTGTAAAAGCTTATTAACACATTCTACTATGGTGGTGGGTAATTCAGGCTTACATTCGGGTAAAGGTGTATATTGCCCCCTAGTTACTGCATGGCTTATTTGCTTTATATTGAGACCTAAAAAAGGTTTAGAACCCGTTAACATCTCATACAATACTATGCCTAAAGAAAATAAGTCTGACCGTTCGTCAGTTGGTTCGCCTTTAATTTGCTCCGGAGCCATATATTGAGGTGTGCCTACTAAATCATTCTTATCAAGCGGACGTTGATTTTCTTGTCTCTTCTCTGAATGAATAAGTGCTGCAATGCCAAAGTCTAATACTTTGATATGACCATCACTTTCTACCATGATATTTTGCGGTTTGATATCGCGATGAATAATATGTTCTTGATGAGCGCAGGTAATGGCCGAAACTATCTGACGGGCATACGCTAATACATTATTGAGTGATAACCCTTGTGCGGGAATCATCTCATGTAATGGACGACCATTAATCCACTCCATTACGATGAAATTAGCATCGTCACCACGAGAAATATCATAGACAGTGACAATATTGGGATGGTTCAACTTAGAGATGGTTTTAGCTTCTGCAAGGACCATGTTCTGCTCAATGCTACTGAAGCGAATCATTTTAATGGCAACAAAGCGCTCTAAAACAAGATCTTTCGCTTTGTAAACCGCGCCCATACCACCTTTACCTAAAATATCGGTGATTTTAAAATGCGCCATGTTTTTTGAAGGCAATTGTGTTACTTGCGCTTCTTCAATGCCATTTGGAAGCAATGTATCAAGATTACTCAATAGAGTATCAGTGTTATGGCTTGAGTCTGTTTCATTACCACTTAAGGTCAACATCATATTTGATTGTTCTGTCTTAATTCCACAATGACCACACTGTACTGCTGGCATGTCAATCGGCTGCTGGCACTGGGAACAGCTATAAAGCGTTGAAGCCATAGATAACTCGCATTAAATGATAGATTTGAAGTTGTTAAGTGAATAAATATAAAATGATTAAGACCATCAAATATGTTCTGCAAGTAAGCTTTCATATTGGCTAGTTTCACATTCGACATTATCGCCTTTAACGATTTGAAAAGATTTTGTGCCCAAACGAAGCTTTCCCGCTTTACGCTCAATTATATGACTTGAATCACAAGCGTTACCTAGTGCATCAATACATTGTTTACGAATACGATAAATTTGTATATTTAAGTGACTGGCGTCGAGGCCTAAATCTTTGGCGAGAATTTCTGCATAAACCCAACCTTGTTCACTTTCATCAATATTTGCTTTAATGTCAGCTGCTCGTTGGCGCGCTAAAGTGAGGGTTAAGTAATGATGGCTTCGCTCAAGTAAGTCAATAGTTTGGTCGCTGCTTTGCATAGACAAATGCGTTACTTCTTCATCTAGGCTGGTTTTAAATAAAAAGGTTAATTCATCGAGAGATGCGACATTTGGGCTGAGTTGCTGCGTATCATCAATTGTTCGGTTTATTTGTAGTTGCCATGTTAATCCATCAACATTTAATAATTCACGGTCATTCAACTCAATTCCTGGCGCAGATTCATCAAGATTATCACTGAGTAATTCTTGCCACCAAGAGTAAGTTTGATTGTTATAACTAAGCACCACTTTAGGTGCCCCTTGTATGGATAACAAATGGAAATATTCTAGCTCAATCGTCTCGCTACTATGATCGATAGGAATAAGGATATCGCAAGGGGGATTTAAGTCACGGACTTCAAATCCATAACCCGACTTGCTAGAGAACTTGATGGAATCACCGACATTAAGTTGTGCGACTTGGTCTCTAATCAACTTTTTTGCATTAATCCATATACCATTGCTACTTACATCACGCATTGTCCAATGCTGTCCATTCCATTCAATAAATGCGTGAACCTTAGATATATAGGGATCTAAAATGCAGGTATTAACTGAACTTTTTAATCGACCAAAGCTATGATGCGGTTGCAATAAGCAACTTTCATGAGTTTGATTATTAATTAAAATGGCCATGACTTTCCTTATTTAACCTCTGTAAGTGAAACAAACATGAGTAATTAACCGCATTAAATGTCTCATTCAAGCCCTAATACAATAGATGTTAGAACTCTGCGATTTACAATACTAAATGTTCTAACTATTTAATAAGATTAATCAATTAAAAGCAACAAATAAGGTATTAAACAATAGATGATAATACTTTGATGAATTGGCTCATTTCAAAACTCTTTCGTTCATTATCGGATTAAAATAACGATCTAACCTTCAAACATAATATGGCGGTTTATCGTTAAGGGTATACCTGACGACTGTAGCTCTGTGTGTCTTAGTAATATTTACTTGGCATTTATAAAAATAAATACGATATTTAATCCATTTTAAATGTGTGAATATAAGCTTACATTAACTTTTAATATTAATAGATAAACATTAATGTAAGCTTATAAATTACTTGAAATACTTTGTATTTCATTCACAATGGATTAACTTTGTTTTTACTGTTCAGGTAGTTTGAAAATGCTCAATAATCGGCAACGATTTAGTCTACTTTTAGCCGTATTACTCTTGTCGGGTTTTGTCACCACAAGTTGGCTAAGTTACCGTGTTGCGCATGAGTCGATTGAAACAAAAAATTCAAATGACGCGATGCCTTTAACTACCGACAATATCTATTCTGAAATTCAGCATGATTTATTTAAACCCGTGTTTATTTCATCACTAATGGCACAAGATACTTTTGTACGAGATTGGAAGTTGAACGGTGAAAACAACCCGAAAAACCTGACTAAATACTTGAATGAAATCCAAGAAAAGTACCATACAGTAACAAGCTATTTTATTAGCGAAGCTACGCGTAATTATTATCACCCCAAAGGCATCATAAAAAAAATATCTGAAAATGATAAACAAGATGAATGGTACTTTCATGTTAAAAACCTTCCTGAATCAGTGTCTTATGAAGTAAATGTTGATAACGACACTGCAGGTGATGGACAGCTCGTTGTATTTGTAAATTATAAAGTGTTTGATTATGACAATAACTTTATTGGTGTAACGGGTGTTGGTTTAGCACTTGATACCGTTAAGGCATTAATTGAAAGCTACCAACAAAAGTATCAACGTACCGTATTTTTAATCGATAAATCAGGCAAAGTTACACTTAATGGTGACAGTTTCGTTGGTAGTTTAGATATTTATCAACGGCCGGGCATTAAAAAATATGCGACAAGCATTTTAGAAAATCCCAGTAATTCTATTAGATACCGCCATTCAGGGAAAACAATCTATCTTAATACCCGTTATATAGAAGAGTTTAACTGGTATTTAGTTGTGGAACAGGTATCAGATCCAAGTGAGAAAAAACTAACAGATACATTTAAGGTTAATATCTTACTCAGTATATTGGTAACCGCTGGTGTACTACTCATCGCTCATTTTACTTTTAATAATTATCAGAAACGATTAGAGGCAATGGCAACGATTGATAAATTATCCGGATTACTTAACCGTCAAGCATTTGATGCTATTCTTGAAAATAATGTAGAGCAAACTAAAAGAAAAGGTAATCATCTGTCCTTGATGTTAATCGATATTGATAACTTCAAAAAAATTAATGATACATATGGCCATTTGGCTGGCGATAAAGTCATTAAAAACGTTGCACAAATATGTAAATTTCATGCGCGAGGTAGTGATTCGGTTTGTCGGTGGGGAGGAGAAGAATTTATCATTATGTTAGCTGATACTGAAATAAGCTCTGCGGTGAATATTGCTGAGCGTATTAAAAAACATCTCTGTGAAGATGATAACGAATGCTCAGTTACTGTAAGTTTTGGTCTTACAGAATATCAAACAAACGAATCAATTGTTTCCATGTTTAATCGAGTTGATTCTGCTTTATACCAGGCTAAAGCTAAAGGTCGTAATCGACTCGAAATAGCCTGATACCATCATCGTCTTAGGTGAATGTCTAACGACCTTATATGCTTAATTATTGAGCTTTATAATCATTGGTGATTGAGGAAACCTATCTGATATATGACTGGCCGCCTTAAAAAATATAGGCAGCTTTTGTTGTTTGTATAATTCAATATAATATTTTGTTGGCCAAACATGCGGTGGCACATGCAAGTTTCTATCGCGCCTGACATTGGTCACATCAAAAGTAATCGAATAGGGTAAAGCTTGATTACTCCCCGGAATACTATCTTCGGTATCAATGTAGCTATCACTGAAGTTTGCACAGCGGCCAAAGTTATCTAAACCATAATCCCAGAAAATCCCCCCATAAACAGATACGGGATCCAAGTAAGTACTTTGGACAATAATATTAGTGTTATCTGATTTTACTCCTTGGCAAATACCTAAAGCTACAAATGCGCCGCAGCTATGGCCAATAATATGTACGCCTTGTATATTGTGCTGTTTAGCTATTTTAGTGCCAATTTCAAAACCTAGTTGTTTTCCCGCCGTAGAACACATAAATACATTTTTAGAAAAATTTTGCCAGTCAATACTGATCGTTTGTTGGTGCATAGTTGCAATCTGCTTTGAAGGGAATTTACGCATTAGTGACATTAGTTGATCACTCCAACTGGCCGGAGAGTCTTTTACGCCATGAGCGGATAACGTGAGGTATTGCGTTTTTTCTTCAATAATAAAGTCGGTAGTTTCAGTGAAATCTCTTGGCCAAAATGAATAGGCTAATAGTCCTAATGTAGATAAAATAAAAGGAACAACGGGTATTACAATGAATAAAATAATGAACCAACGAAACACGATTTTCTTGTTGAGTTTATTTATCTTAATAAACTTAAGTTTTTTCATGGGCAACTTATAAATCCATATAGGTGGTATCGGTGAATAAATTTAAAAAATCTTGGGGAGAAAAAAGGTTTATGAGATTATTGATTGATGAGCATTCTGTTTTTTTACTAACGAAACTTAGGTCAAAATCCTTATAAACGCCACTTCGATAACTGAGCAAAGGTAATTGTTCGAAGATGTTATGTTTAAGCGTTGTTACAATAGGCTGTTTAAGGTGCTTGCTTATTGCTTCTTTTAACGTCCAAATACGATAAAAGGCATCAACTCCACGTTGCTCTACTTGTGCAACCTCTGTTAAATGGTAATAGTTTTTAGCAAGTAAATTAACGTCTCTTTTCGTATTCATGTGTTCTATATCAACACCTAATGAAACTTTATTCAGGCTTATCGCAATAAATATCAGCCCCTTTGAATGAGATAAACTAATCGAAAAAGGTTGACGTTTGTCCAAGTAAAATACTTCCAACAGTAAACTTATCTTATTAAATCTAATTTCAATTTGGTGAAATGATTTATCGCTACCATTAATAAAAAGCTGTTTTATCAGTATTCTGCTTATGATGAATTCTTGTTGGGCTTGTGGTTTTTTTCGTTGATGCAATGTTAACGTTTCGTTTCTATGTAAATGCTTTTCTGAAAGAAAATCTAACGTTTTTTTATTAATAGCATTGCTGTCAAACAAAAAAAATTGGACTTCTTTTGCAACAGACATTTGGCTCAATGACATTGGTTTTACGGTCATAACTTGACTAAAAAAGTTAGTAAAACAGTTGGTTAACATATTGAAATTATTACTCGAGTGCTTTTTTATCATTTATAGACGTTGTAATTGAGTATAACGTAAAGAGTAGACAAATATTGATTTGTTTACAGTATCTATATACTATCAGCACCCTTATTTTGGCTTGCATAAAATGTTACTAAACCTTAAACAATGAAATTATATATCAGTAACATCTCTACGTGGTGTCCTTATGACTCCGTGCATAACATACCATCTGCAAATAACGCCAGTGAACACTCAGCTACTGATAGTGATTGTAATTGGCCCAAACTTGATTTCGTTCCTGCTATGCAAAGACGACGTTTAAGTCCTTTTGCAAAAATAGCGCTTTATGTCGCTAACAAGACACTTGCACAAGATGAAAACACGAAAAATTACATACCTATTATATTCTCTAGTCGTCATGGTGATATCCATAAGACGTCAATACTATTACAAAATCTAGCAGAGCAAGAGATGTTATCTCCTACCGCATTTGCTTTGTCTGTTCATAATGCCGTGCCAAGCTTATACAGTATATTAACAGAGAATAAAGCTGCAATTAATGCAATTGCAGCAGGGAAAGATAGCTTTTTTATGGGCCTTGTCGATGCTTATGTGCGATTAGCTACAGGGGTTTGTGACGATGTGTTATTCATACATGCCGATCAAGATCTCCCTAGTATTTATGACTCGTTTCAAGATGAACAACAAGTACCTCATGCGATTGCCATGAAAATTAGCCTTAAAGAAACAGCCAATAGTCATGCTGTTACTTGTACATTTACTGCTAACAAAGGCAGTAAAGATGACAGTGATGGTTTAGCACTACCTGCAGGTTTGTCTTTCGCTCAATGGTTTGATAGACAAGAAGCACCGTTGAGTTATCAGTCAAATAATTATTATTGGTGCTGTAAAAAAGCATGAATAAACTGATTAATAAGATATGGCGAATATTTGCGACGGGTGTGTGCTTTGTTGTTTTTGGTTTTGGTGGTTTATTTTTGTCACTCTTCATCATTCCCCTTCAACAGCTATTGGTAAGAGATAAAAATAAACAAAAGAAGCTAGCTCGAAAAACGGTTCATTATTCGTTTAAATTTTTTATTGCTCTTATGGCTTTTACTGGCATATTTAGTTTCAGTTTACGCAAAGCCCAACAGTTAAAAACGATTCAAGGCCATTTAGTGTTAACCAATCACCCGTCGTTGATTGATGTTGTCGTACTTATCTCTATTATTCCCAATGCAGATTGTGTGGTGAAAACACATTTGTTTAAAAATATATTTTTGCGTGGCGTCGTAAAAAATACTGGATACATTAGTAACGCCGATCCAGAAGGGCTGTTACGTGATTGCGAAGCCAGTTTAGCTGCAGGTAATAACCTCATTATATTTCCACAGGGTACTCGAACTATGCCTGAGGAAGCTCTTCATTTTCAAAGAGGTGCCGCAAACATTGCCATTCGCTGTCAAGCGAAAGTAACAGTTGTTTTGCTTAAAGTTGTACCTACAACATTAACAAAGTTAGAGCCTTGGTATAAAGTACCGGCCGAAAAAGCACATTTTTCTGCAGAAGTGATTGATAAAGTCCCTGAATTACTTGAAAATGCCCCTGCACAAATATCCAAAAATGTTCGAGAATATAATCGACGTTTAGAATCTTTTTTTATTGAGGAACTCCAGAAGTATGAGTGAGTTAAAAACAGCACTTAAGCAATTAATTATAGATACGCTTGATCTTGAAGATATTGAAATTACAGATATTCAAGATAATGAAGCCTTATTTATTGATGGTTTAGGTTTAGATAGCATTGATGCTTTAGAGTTAGGCTTAGCCATTAAAAAAGTGTATAACGTAAAAATTGACGCTAACTCAGAAGAAACCAAGCAACACTTTTCATCAATCAATGCGTTGAGTGACTTTGTTAGTCAAGCTAACGTTTAAGTGCCGAAGGAAAATTTGATGAACTCAAGAGATGAAATATACCAAACACTTGCTTCGATTATTGAAGATGACTTTGAAGTTGAAGCCGACGATATAAGTTTACAGGCACATTTATATAATGACTTAGATCTTGATAGTATAGATGCAGTTGATTTAGTGGTGAAGTTAAGAGAACTTACCGGTAAAAAAATTGACCCTGAAGCTTTTAAAAAAGTACGCACGGTTGAAGATGTCGTTAATGAAATTGAGAAATTGATTGTAAACAAGTGAAAACATTAATTAGTGTTTTAATTGCGGGGATACTTATGTTGTATCCCTTTGCTGTTTATTACGGCTTGCATTATTTCCCCCCTAAGTTTCTTGCACTCATATTATTAGCGTTATTGTTTTTACGCATCGTATTATTAAAAAATAATCTAGCAAAAATGCCCTGGGTTTTACCTGCGACCTTGTTAGGCTCTTTGGCATTAATTTTTTCGTTATTTACGGAATCTGTTATAGGTTTTAAGCTTTACCCTTTGTTGGTGAATTGTTCATTATTTACAGTTTTTGCTTTTTCTTATTTGAAACCGCCGAGTGTTATAGAAACTTTTGCGCGGTTACAAGAAAAAAACCTAAATAAGCAAGGCGTAAAATATACTGAAAAAGTGACTTTACTTTGGTGTGTTTTCTTTTTGGTTAACGGTGGGATTTCTTTGTACACCGCTTTGTATAGTGAGCTTGAGTATTGGATGTTATATAACGGCTTTATTTCATATGTACTGATGGGAAGCTTATTTGCGGTTGAATTTTTAGTGCGATTAAAAGTTAAAAAACACCATAAAGACAGAGAAACGCAAGAGCAACAACTCAATGACTAATATTGCTTTTATTACCCAAAATACATTCGTTAATATTGAATGTTTTTATGCCGATATTGTTCAGGTTCGTCACAGCGTAAAACGTACACCTTATCAAAACATTCTATTATTCGATCTCGATACTTATCGCTTTACCGTACAATTGTTTGCGTTATTATTAGAAGAAAGACATGTATTGTTACCGCCAAACGGTCAAGCCGGAACGGTTGAGCAATTATCTACTTTATTTGATGCAACGATGGGCACTATAACGTCAGAAGACAAGCCTGTGATTTCATTTTGCTTAGTGGAGAACGAAACGCAAGTCACTGAAAACGTTGGTGCTGCCAATGAAACGCCTTTTCAATTAAGCCGTGAAGCTTTGTTTGCTCAGCTTAAAGGGCAGCTTACCTTCTTCACATCAGGCTCTACAGGTAAACCTAAAGCGATAGTAAAATTTGTTGCTCAGTTAATTTCTGAAATTGATATTCTTGCTACAACCTTTAGCGATCAGTTACAGCAAAGTTCATGCGTAGTAAGTACGGTTTCTCATCAGCATATCTATGGCCTGTTGTTTAAAGTACTTCTTCCATTGAGAATGGGGATTACTGTTGCCAATAAAACATTTGAATATCCTGAGCACATCGCCACCTTTTTTGATGAAGTAACTTCTCATGCTAAAGGTATGATCAAAAAGCCCTTAAAGGGATTATTAATATCAAGTCCGGCACACTTGAAACGTTTAGTGTTAGATAATGTATTAATGCCGATAAAAAAGACTATTAGCGCAACGTTTAGTTCTGGTGGGCCTTTATCATTTGATACGAGTCAATGCTTTACACAACAGATGCAACAAGCGCCAATAGAAGTTTTTGGTAGTACAGAAACGGGTGGGATCGCTTGGCGTTGTGGTCAGCTAGATAAAAAATCACCTTGGATATTATTTCCTTCATTAAGTTATCAGGCTATTGAACCAGCAGGGCAGTTAGCGATTAATTCACCGTATGTTGTTGAGCATGAGTACTTAACTGACGATCTGATTCAACCGATAGATGCAAACTCTTTTTATCTATTAGGTAGAGTGGACCGTACCATTAAATTAGAAGAAAAACGCATCAATCTTGCGCATGTTGAACGCTGCTTGTTATCACACCCATGGGTAAGTGAAATACGTATTCTGGTATTACCTTTGTCGGCTAAAAATAATCGCGAAGTTTTAGCTGCGGTGGTTGAATTAACCCAGCTTGCTTTTGATAAACTTGAACAACAAGGTAAAACAGCCGTTAACAACGTATTTAAACAACAACTTTTAACTGAATTTGAACGTATTTCGTTACCAAAAAAATGGCGCTATGTAAGAGCTTTACCGTATAATGCTCAGGGAAAAACAGCACTAAATGAATTGGAGCGTTTATTTGACTGATATAGCTAAAAATAACAAATTAACGAAAGTATGGCCGCAACTATTAGAGACACAATTATCATCAGCAGATGAGACTGTACAGCTATCTTTTTTTGTACCCAAAGATTTAGATTACTTTAATGGTCACTTCCCCAATGCTCCTATATTAGCGGGTGTTGTGCAGTTACATTGGGCAGTTGAATATGCAAAAGAGCAGTTTTCATTTAACCATAAAAGTGTTCAAAACCTTGAGGTGCTTAAGTTTAAGGCTGTTATTGTACCGGGACAAAATTTACAGTTAATTCTCACGAAAAAAAGTGAGGATAAAATTGTGTTTTCCTATTATTCAGATAAAGGACAACATGCTTCAGGGCGTATTGTTTTTGAGCCTACCCTTTGAGTTACTGTATCGTTATTCCAAATTATAACCACACGACCAATCTTGATGAATTCATTGGTCAGCTCGCTAGTTTCAACTTACCTGTGTTTATGGTTAATGACGGTAGTGCTGAACAAGCAACGAGGCTTTTTCAACAACTCGCACAAAAATATACTTATTTAACCTTGGTCGAACATAGTGTTAATCAAGGTAAAGGTGCCGCGGTACAAACCGGACTAAAAGTCGCTTATAAACAGGGTTTTACGCATGCACTGCAGGTAGATGCTGATGGTCAACATGACTTAAACGATGTTGATAAAATGTTGTTAGAATCAAAATGTCATCCTCAGGCACTTATTAGTGGTAAACCTATTTACGACGAATCTGTTCCCAAACATCGCTATTATGCGAGAAATATTACTCACTTTTGGGTCTGGATAGAAACACTATCGTTTCAAATTAAAGACACTATGTGTGGTTATCGTGTTTACCCGCTTGCAGAAACGGTCGAATTACTTTCTCAGCAAGCAATAGGTAAACGAATGGATTTTGATATTGAAATCATGGTGCGTTTATATTGGCAGAAAATAGAATGTCGCTTTATACCTACTGCGGTAGAGTACCCCGAAGATGGCGTTTCACATTTTCGCGCTTTTGAAGACAATGTTTTGATTTCTTGGATGCATACCAAGCTCTTTTTTGGCATGTTAATTAGAGTGCCATCCTTACTTTTACGAAAGTTTAACTAAAAATAGTAGAATACCTATTAATGAATGAACGTAAACATTGGTCAAAAATGCAAGAGCGTGGTACCTATTTGGGCATGCAACTATTACTTTTTGTTTATCGTGTATTCGGTCGAAAAATTCTGTCTGTTATTCTTTATCCTGTAGTGGTTTATTTGTATTTTAGTGGCGGTTCAAGTAAACGGGCTTCTTATGAATACTTCCAACGAGTGAGTAAAATAAACCAGTGGTCTGCGCCTGTAAATTTTCGAACGGGTATTAAACATTTTTATAGTTTTGCTCAAAGTGCTTTTGATAAAATTGATGCATGGACAGGGAAAATAACAGCTGACGATATTATTTATAGCCAAGAACATCCTTTACTTGAATTAGAGAAAAAAAAGCAAGGGGCTATTTTCATTGGTTCACATCTTGGAAATTTAGAAGTTTGTCGGGCATTAGGTCATGGTCGCTATCAAACTCGTATCAATGTTTTGGTGTTTACTCATCATGCGGTTGAATTCAATCGAGTGATGAAAAAAATCAATCCAAACGCCAATATAGATCTGATACAGGCGACAGAAGTTAGCGCAGATCTAGCGATATTACTGAAAGAACGTATCGATAACGGTGAGATATTAGTACTCGCCGGTGACAGAACAAGTGTCAGTACACAAGGGCGTGTGGTAAATAGTGATTTCTTGGGTGAACCTGCACAATTTTCTCAAGGTTCATTTATACTGGCCTCCATTATGGATTGTCCGGTGTATTTCCTGTTTTGCCTAAAAGAAGGGCGTAAATACCGAGTTATTTTTGAACATGTCGCTGATAGCTTAAAGTTCGCTCGAAAAACAAGACAAGAAGAGTTACAAAATATTGTGACTAAATACGCACAGCGGTTAGAGTTTTATTGTTTGCAGTATCCTTTTCAATGGTTTAATTTTTTTGATTTTTGGCAAGACGATCGTAATGTAATACGAGAATCGAAAGCCAAAGATAATTCGGAGTAGTTGTGGAATTAGTGAGTAAAAACACCATCATATTTGGTGAAACGCGTCTTTCAATTGAAGATATTGTCGCGATAGCTAAACAAGACGTTGATGTAGAGATCAGTAAATCTGCTGATTTTTCACATAAGATTGATACAGCGATCAATTTTCTCGATACCTTGTTAAAAGAAGACGGTGTTATTTATGGTGTGACTACCGGATACGGTGACTCAGTTACCGTAAATGTACCTTTAGATCTAGTCGCAGAGCTCCCTTTACATTTAACCCGATTTCACGGTTGTGGTTTAGGTGAAATGTTTAGTACCTTCGAAGGGCGTGCGATCTTAGCTACCCGACTAACGTCATTATCTCAAGGGTATTCAGGTGTTAGTTGGTCATTATTAAATTTATTGAAGGCTTTTTTAACCCACAATATTGTTCCTGTTATTCCACAAGAAGGCTCTGTTGGCGCAAGCGGTGATTTAACACCTTTGTCTTATGTTGCTGGTGCTTTAGTGGGCGAACGTGACGTTTACTATAAAGGCGAAGTCGTCAATAGCCTTGAAGTTATGAATAGCTTAGGGCTAACACCGCTAGTACTTAGACCTAAAGAAGGCTTGGCAATCATGAATGGCACGGCGGTAATGACCGCAATTGCCTGTTTAGCCTTTGACCGCTCTCAATATATAGCAAAATTAGCCTCTCGTATTACGGCGTTATCTAGCCTCGCAATGAAAGGCAACAGTCATCATTTTGATGAGATTCTATTTTCTGTAAAACCGCATCCTGGTCAACAGCAAGTTGCGAGTTGGATCCGTCATGATCTTAATCATGTCGACCATCCTCGTAATGCAGATAGATTACAAGATCGCTATTCTATTCGTTGTGCGCCGCACATTATTGGTGTTTTACAAGACTCTTTACCTTGGTTTCGTCAGATGATCGAAAATGAGCTAAATTCTGCCAATGATAATCCTATTATTGATGGACCCGGAGAGCATGTCTTGCACGGTGGACATTTTTACGGTGGTCATATTGCTATGGTAATGGACAGCATGAAAACAGCCGTTGCCAACTTAGCCGATTTAGCAGATCGTCAAATTGCTTCAATGGTTGATACTCGATATAACAATGGCTTGCCATCTAACTTGTCAATGAGTGATGAATCAAGACGTTATATCAATCATGGTTTCAAAGCCGTGCAAATAGGTGCTTCTGCTTATACAGCAGAAGCGTTGAAAAACACCATGCCAGCCAGCGTTTTTTCACGTTCTACAGAATGTCATAATCAAGATAAAGTGAGTATGGGCACTATTGCTGCTCGCGATGCTTTACGGGTATTACAATTAACAGAACAAGTGATGGCCAGTACGTTATTAGCTGCTATTCAAGGCCTGAGAATACGCATTGAACGTAAAGAAATAGATCACGATACATTGCCTGATTCAGTGATGGAAATGTATGATGACATTTGTGGGTTCTTTGAACCGTTAAAAGATGACCGACCTCTAGAAAGTTTATTACGCTTTACTGTTGATGCAATTCAAAAACAACGTTGGAACTTGTATGAGTAAACCATCGTTACTTTCAGCTAAAGTCGTTATTGAAATCCCGTTTCATGATTGTGATCCTATGCAAGTCGTTTGGCATGGCAATTATGCTAGGTATCTAGAAGTAGCTCGTTGTGAGCTGCTACGCAAAATAAATTACGACTATTTGGAAATGCAAGCGTCTGGTTATTGTTGGCCAATTGTCGATATGCGTCTCAAATACGTGGGCTCTGCGCGCTTTACACAAAAAATATGTGTTGAAGCCAATTTAGTTGAAACGGAATCGCGTTTAAAAATTGAATATATTATCTGTTGTAATGAAACAGGAAAAAAACTAACCAAAGCACACACAGTGCAAGTGGCGGTTGATCTCGAAACTGAGGAAATGCAATATGTGTCTCCAAAAGTTTTTCTTGATAAAGTAGCGAGTCTTTAAGTATGAAAATATCAGCAGTCTTTTTAGGTTTTATTATAGTGTTTATTACCATAAATGCTGCTGACGTTATCGCTATTGAACAGGCTGCAATCAATAACAATTCTATAGGTTTAAAAGAAGTACAAACAACTGGACCGCTAGAACAACTCAAGCAATTAACCTCGTTACCACTTGCAAAAGGGACTTTTGAACAAAGAAAGTATTTTACTGTTCTAAAGCAACCTATTGTTTCTACAGGAGAACTGCATTTTGACCAAGAGTTGGGCTTGATATGGCAAACTCATTATCCGATTTCTTCGGTATTGAGACTAAAAAATTCAGGTTTGTATATGCAAGATGCCGTGTCAGCAGAGCGAGAAGTAAAAGGTGCGGGCACAATGACACAAGTATTAATGAACGCGCTCTCAGGTAATGTTAGTGCTTTAGAAAATGAGTTTAGTTTTCAGTCATCAACGCAAAGTACCTGCATTAGTTTATTACCCAAAGAAAATCTGTTAGCGAATATTATGCAAACGATTGATTTATGCATGGTAGACAACAAACTAAGCAGTATTGTTTTATTTGAGCATTCCGGTAATCGTACTGAAATTGATATTAACTTATCAGCGTTAACCGAACTTCCTGAGGCGATTAGTGCGCAATTACAATAAAGGGCTCATTGCTTATTTTTTACAGTTAACTTTAGTTGTATTACTCGGTGTCTATTTTCTCGTTATGGGAGAATGGCACGTTCAAAGTAACTTGTTATCCTTGTTACCTGGTTCTAAAAATGATTTAGTGTTAAATAAAGCCGAGCAAGCTTTGTTTAAAGATAAAGAACAACAAGTGGTTATTGCATTAAGTGGCAAACAAGCCATTCCTGCTTATCAGGCAATGAAAATGAAATTATCTGCCTTATCAATGGTTGAGCTCAACGAATTTCAGTTGCCTTCATTAACCGAAATAAGCCAGTATTATTTACCCTACAAAGATAACCTTTTAAGTGAACGTTACCTTAAAAACATTAATGACCCAGCTGTGATGACACAGTTGATCACCAGTCAATTAATACAAATGAATAACCCGTTCGTTAGTAGTACCATAGCTTTGGCACCCAGACTTAATTTAGCCGATTACCTAAATGCTGAGCTTAACCTGTTCAACAACGTTGAAATATTCAAAGATATTCCTAGTGTAGTTATTGAAAGCAAACGTTATTTTATCAGCCAATTAAACTTGAATATTGCTGGTTTCTCTCTTAAAGAGAGTCAAAAAGTAAACCACCAGCTTTTACATATAATTCAACAAGTCGAGGCAACTTACGACGTATCCATTACTTACTCAGGTGTAGTTTTTCATACCGCATACGCGAGTGAACAAGCTGAATTTGAAATAACTAGTTTTGGCTTTTTATCTCTTATTGGTGTGATTATCTTAATTTTGAGCGTATTTCGCTCTTTGAAACCTTTATTGCTTTCCACCATTACCTTGGCCATCGCTGTTCTTTATGGCTTGACAGGTATTGTTATCTTTTTTGAAGAATTACACCTGTTGACTTTGGTGTTTGCTGTTACGTTAATAGGCATCGTGATTGACTATTGCTTTCATCGTTTTGTTTGTGATGAAAATGCTGACTCAAATTCGAACATTAGTATTAGCATAAACACTCAACAACCTTCTTCAGATAAAGTCTCTAACAATTATTATATTAAGCCATCAATTATCAATAAACCTTTAGTAATCGGTTTTATAACAACAGTACTGGGCTATTTTGGGCTTTTTTATTCACCTTTGGCGTTATTAAGCCAAGTTGCTGTTTTTATGATATTTGGTTTGTTTGGTGGTTTATTAACAGTGACGATGTTATTACCCCATGTCAAATGGTTGTCTCGTATTACGGTGATGCCTTGGGCACTTGTCTTTGCTAAAAAAATGCAGAACAACAGCTTTTTATTCGTTCAAAAACGTAAAGTTATTTATTCAGGTTTATTGGTTGTTACGGCAGGAAGTTTATTGATGGCACCGTTGAATTTTAATGACGATGTCCGCTTGCTTAATTCAAGCCCACAGCTGTTAATTGATAATGAAGCAAAAATGGCTGATATCCTTAATTATAAGAACAATCAACGCATTGTTGTTATCGCTAACACTATTGAAGAATTATTACAGCGCCAAGAGCAGGTTATTCAGCAACTTAAACAACAGCCTACACTCATTATAAAAGGTATTGCAGGTTTATTACCTTCACAGAAGAAACAAAAATTACAATATCAAATGATTAAAAATGCGACCAAGCAGGGCGTTTTTAAGCAAGGGTTAGCGACTATTGGTTTAGTTGATGCTGTAGGTGATTATAAGGCTCTGACTTATCAAGAATTTACGGCAAGTCAACTAAACTCATTAGCGATGTTATATATAACTAAATTTTCGATAAATGAAACCAATGTAATGAAGTCTAGTACAGATTATCTTACGCTTTGGTTAGACGTTAGTGGCGATAAGCTCAATGCAGATAACCTGTTATGGCTTACACAACAAAGCGATATGAGAGTTTTTGATAAAGCGACGCAGGTTTCTACGTCACTAACGTCATACCGACAAAATTTGTTCTATTTATTGGCCGCAGCATTTGTTTTAGTTTTTTTTGTTTTATTGATTCGATATGGGGTAAAACAAGGTGTGATGGGCTTACTGCCCATTGCGTTAAGTTCAATGATCTCATTGTCGTTAAGCCAATACTTTTTAGGGCAGTTAAATATTTTTAACTTACTCGCCTTACTACTTATATTGGCCTTGGCCATTGATTATGTCATTTTTTATCAAGAACATGGCTTAGCTCCACGCACATGTTTAGCTATTATGCTTTCGGCAGTATCTTCAGCTTTAGTTTTTGGTATGCTTGCTTTTAGTTCAACCCCTGCAGTGCAAAGTTTTGGGCTAACCGTGATGTTTGGCATAATCGCTATATTTATTTTAGCGCCTTTATCTAGTCGATACCACCATAATGATGTTAAGGCCGAAACACCTCATTTAAACAACTGAGCTTAATATACTGGTTCAGTAAAAAGATTAATGGAAATTTTAAACGCAATGACAGCAATGAAACAATACGACGTAATTATTATTGGTGCAGGACCTTCCGGCAGTGTTGCTGGAGCGATGTTAGTCAAAAAAGGATATTCGGTACTTATTCTTGAAAAACAGCATTTCCCTCGTTTTTCCATTGGCGAAAGCTTATTACCTCAGTGCATGGCGTTTCTTGAACAAGCAGGGTTGGAACATGTATTAACTAAATACGCCGAGCAACTTAATTTTCAGTTTAAAGATGGCGCTGCTTTTTATAAAAAAGGAAAGCAATCATCATTTAATTTTACTGAAAAATTTACCGACGGCCCTGGTACTACTTTTCAAGTGAAGCGTGATGTTTTTGACAAACTTCTTGCTGATGAAACTGAAACTAAAGGGGTTGAAATACGTTATGGTCACCAAGTTGATCGTGTTGTTCAGCTAAAACCAGAAGTCGTTTTAGCGGTAAGTAACGAAAATGAAATAGATAATACCTATCAAGTGAAAGGGAAATATTTATTAGATGCGAGTGGTTTTGGGCGAGTATTACCAAGGTTACTTGAGTTAGACTTACCTTCTAATTTCCCTGTTCGACATAGTTTCTTTAGCCACTTTATTGATGGCATAGATTGTCCTGATTTTGATCGCGATAAAATATTGATCACCGTTAATCCCAATCATAGTGATGTTTGGTATTGGTTAATTCCTTTCTCTGATGGAACATCGAGTGTTGGTGTTGTCGGTGTACCTGAACGATTTGAACAGCCATTGTCTGAAATCGATATGTTACAATTCTTTATAGAACAAGATCCTAATCTTAAACGTTTATTAAACAATGCAAAACCTACTGGTCAGGCGAGGTCGATAAAAGGCTACTCTGCAAATGTAAGTAAACTCTTTGGTGATAATTTTGCTTTGTTGGGTAATGCCGGGGAGTTTCTAGACCCAGTATTTTCATCAGGGGTTACCATCGCAATGAAATCAGCTGTTCTTGTTGCGCCTTTAATTGATAAGCAATTATCAGGAGAAAGTGTAAATTGGCAAGATGAATATGCTGAGCCTTTAAAGTTTGGTGTAAACACCTTCCGCACTTTCGTGGAAGCTTGGTATGATGAAAGTTTTCAAAATATTGTTTTTCACGATCAACATGATGAAAAAATCAGAGAGATGATAAGCTCAATCTTAGCAGGTTATGCGTGGGATAAGAGCAATCCATTAGTTGCTAAAAGTAAACGTAGGGTTTCGGTGCTGGCTCAAATATGCAAATAGTAAAATATTATTTTATCGGCTGTGCATGTCTGTTTAACTTCGCCTTATTTAGTGGTTGTGCAGTAATTCAACAGACAAAAGTTCCAGTAAATACTGTCAATTTAACGCAAGCGGCTGCGGGTGAAAACTCACCGGTTTTGTACACTTTGACCTTACCTCCGTATACATTAATAGGGACAGCAAGCACACAATTAATCGAAGTTGATTTCGTTGGTAAAAAGCAGGAATTTATTGCACAAGTTGAATATAGTGAAGATCAAATAGCCTTGGTTGGAATCTCTACCACAGGTTTACCTTTATTTGATGTTATTTGGCGAAACGATGCACCGATTACATTGAATCAATACATACCTTTACCTGAACTCGATATTGAATTCATTATTGCTGATATCCAATGGACTCATTGGCCTTTAAAGCAATTAGAGCATTCTGTTGTAGGTAACAACATTCGAGTCGTTGAACAACATGTTGGCAAAAACAACGAAACAGTAGATTTAGTATGGCAGCGCAGGTTGTTACAAAATGAGCAGATAATATTAGAAGTAAATAATTATGGTGAGCACTTTACTTTAGAACATAAATTGAGAAATTATACCATTAAGATCACCCCTCTTAATAAGGACAATAAGTGAGTATTTGTTTAAATGACTTAGGCGTTGTTTGCGCCATAGGGCAGAGTAAAGAAGCGGTTTTTAACGCCTTATTATCAGGCAGTGATGAAAGTTTAGTACTCGATTGTGAATTGCCCATAGAGCAGGCGCAGTATGTTGGTAAAGTTACTTTACCTGATACTAATGTTTTAAATGAAATACCAACGCGTAATAATAAACTCGCATATTTAGCTTATCAACAAATTGAGCCGACATTAAAGCCGTTAATAGCACGCTATGGACATGAAAGAGTTGCAGTTGTTATAGGTACAAGTACAGCGGGTACTTTTGAAGGTGAATTAGCACGTAAAGAACTAGCGAATACTGGCCAATATCCTGAGTCTTTTCATTATGAAATTCAAGAAATGGCCGCACCTGCAAACTTTATAGCGAGTTTATGTCAAGCGTCAGGACCCGTTTATAGTATTTCTACGGCGTGCTCTTCTAGTGGTAAAGCTTTCGTTAGCGGCAAAGGATTACTTGAATCAGGACTTGTTGATGTTGTAGTTGTTGGCGGAGTAGACAGCTTAACTCATTTAACTGTTAATGGCTTTGAATCACTAGCGTCAGTGTCACAGCAAAAATGTCAGCCGTTTAGTAAAGACCGTGATGGCATCAACATTGGTGAAGCCGCAGCACTTTTTGTTATGACCAAAGAAAAGTCTGGTATTCAAATGCTCGGAGCTGGAGAAACTTCAGATGCTTATCATATGTCAGCTCCTGAGCCTAATGGCGAGGGTGCTTTTTTAGCGATGAAACTCGCCCTGAAAAATGCAGGGTTAACCGGAACACAAATTGATTATGTAAATTTACACGGTACAGGTACGATAAAAAATGATGACATGGAAGCTAAAGCAATGCATCAAGCGTGCGGGAATAACGTACTTTGCGGTTCTACTAAAGGTTTGACAGGTCATACACTTGGCGCAGCAGGCGCTCTCGAAGTAGGGATTTGTTGGTTATTGCTCAGTGAATATAATTCAGAAAACTATATTCCTGCTAATATTTCAAATCAGGAAATTGATGATACTTTGCCGGCATTGAAGTTTAGCTTAGGTGTTAATGTTGATAGCTTAACCACCTGTATGAGCAATTCATTTGCTTTTGGCGGCAATAATTTTAGTATGGTGCTAGGAAAAGCAGATGAATAAGTACTCAATAGAAGATGTTTTGCCACATAGGGATCCTATGATATTAATTGACTCGTTAGAGTCATACGATAGTGACAGCTGTATTTGCCAAGTGACTATAACCAAAGCAAGCCCTTTTTATGATGATAAGTTAACTGGAGTTCCCAGTTATATTGGTAGTGAATATATGGCTCAGGCAATTGCCGCTTTTGCTGGAGCGAACGCATTAGATAATAAGGACAAAGTGACAATAGGATTTTTACTTGGTTCACGAAAATATAAAACCTTTAAGCCCGCTTTTTTATTGAACACATCACTTACTATCAAAATAAAAGAGTTATACCAAGAAGAGTCAGGTTTATCTGTGTTTGAGTGTGAAATTATCGATCAAACACAGAGCCTTATCGCTCAAGCCAATATAAATGTTTTTCAACCGGAAGATGCAGAAGCTTTTATTAATGCAAGTCATTAATAATTTACAGCACGGCCAATGATTAGAGAAATGAAATGAGTATAAATAACAATAAAAATAACAAAAAACGCATTCTTGTAACAGGCTCAAGTCGAGGTATAGGAAAAGCTATCGCGTTGAAATTAGCTGAAGACGGGTTCGACATCGCGGTGCATTGTAGAAGTGGCGTGGTAGAAGCTAAAAATACACAAGCGCAAATTCAAGCGTTAGGACAACATTGTAGTTTATTAGCCTTTGATGTTTGTGACCAAATACTTGCTAAAAGTACGATTGAAGAAGATATGGAGCATAACGGTACTTATTATGGCGTAGTTTGTAATGCTGGTATTACGCGCGATATGGCATTTCCAGCTATGGAGAGTGACGATTGGACGAGCGTTGTAGATACCGCACTTAATGGTTTTTACAATGTTATTCATCCTATCGTTATGCCAATGGTACGCGCTAAGCAGGGTGGTCGTATTATTACCATGGCTTCTGTTTCCGGTATTATGGGCAATAGGGGGCAAGTTAACTATAGTGCAGCTAAAGGTGGCGTTATCGCAGCGACTAAAGCCTTGTCGTTAGAGCTAGCTAAACGAAAAATAACTGTTAATTGTGTTGCTCCTGGGCTTATAGAAACAGACATGACGGCTGAGCTACCACTTGATGAAATTAAAAAGATGATCCCGTTAAGACGTATGGGTCAACCAAAAGAAGTTGCCTCAGCAGTTTCTTTTTTAGCGTCAGAAGATGCAGGGTATATTACCCGACAAGTTATTTCAGTTAATGGTGGGTTGATATAATGAAACGCGTTGTTGTAACCGGCATGTCAGCAATTACCGCTTTAGGCGATGATTGGGAAACTTTTAAATCGGCTTTAGAGCATGGACAGAATGCGGTAAAATTTATGCCTGAATGGGAAAAATTCACCGACTTAAATACGCGCTTAGCCGCACCCATATTGCACTTTGAAAAACCCGCGCATTACAAACGAAAAATGGTGCGCTCGATGGGACGTGTCTCATTAATGGCAACAAGAGCAACCGAGCTTGCATTAGAACAAGCTAACTTGTTGAATGACAATTCGTTAACCGATGGTAGTACGGGTATTTCCTATGGTTCATCTATTGGTTCCACAGAGCCATTGATACCATTTGGTAATATGATGACCACAGGCAGTATGTCGGGTGTTACAGCGACCAGTTACATACAAATGATGTCACATACCGCTCCTGTTAATGTCGGAGTTTTCTTCGGCTTAAAAGGACGTGTTATCACCACCAGTTCAGCGTGTACTTCTGGCTCGCAAGGGATTGGGTATGCGTATGAAGCCATTAAGTTTGGTCGACAAAAGGTGATGGTTGCGGGCGGGGCAGAAGAGCTTTGTGTTACCGAAGCTGCTGTTTTTGACACTTTATATGCAACCAGCGTTAAAAATGATTCTCCAGAATTAACACCAAGGCCTTTTGACAAAGATCGTGACGGTTTAGTTATAGGAGAAGGAGCTTGTACTTTAATTTTAGAAGAGCTTGAACATGCCCAAGCCCGTGGAGCTGAAATTCTTGCCGAAATCGTTGGCTTTGGCTCTAATTCTGATGGACAGCACGTGACCCAACCTTCAGCAGATACTATGCAAGTCGCCATTGAATTAGCCCTTGAAGATGCTGATATTGATGCTAGCGCGATTGGCTATGTTAATGCGCATGGCACAGCAACAGAGAAAGGTGACGTCGCTGAAACTACGGCAACAGCCAATGCTTTAGGCGAAGTGCCGGTTAGCTCACTTAAAAGTTATTTAGGACATACCTTAGGTGCTTGTGGTGGTATTGAGGCTTGGGCAAGTATTAACATGATGCAAGACGATTGGTTTGCACCAACCCTTAATTTAAACGAAGTTGATCCTGCTTGCGGTCAGTTAGATTATATTCGCGGGGAAGGGAGAACAATAAAAACGAATCATGTAATGACTAACAATTTTGCTTTTGGTGGCATTAACACGTCAATAATTTTTAAACGATGGCAATTATAATCGTTAATATCGATTTTTTAACTCTATTTATAATTTCTGATGAATAGTTAGTCTCATTTTAAAATGACAATATCGGTAATTTACGAATAAGTTTTTAAAGAATGTAATACTAGCGGCATAAAGTTTGTTAATTGTAAGTCGCTAGTGAGTAAAAATAATACGGTTTTACAGTTTTTATGATTTATTTTTCAATAAATGTATATTTATCGAACGGATACGAAAAAAATTGAAATTAGCACTTTACAAACACCGTCACACTATTTATTATTCGCCCCGTCTTCAAGCAAGCAATTGTTTAAAGACATTCAGGTGAGATGGCTGAGTGGTCGAAAGCACTGGTCTTGAAAACCAGCAAGGGTTTATAGCCCTTCTAGAGTTCAAATCTCTATCTCACCGCCACATTCTAAGAAACCGCAACTTTAACGATTTGCGGTTTTTTTTCGTCCTGAGTTTGAGATAAAGGTTTATAGCACTAAACCTTTGAGTAGAGTTCAAATCTCTATCTCACCGTCACATTAAGAAAAGCCCGTTAATCGAAAGATTGACGGGCTTTTTGCTTTCTACAGTTTATAGCGTTCATCTTTGTTCCTTAGCAAGACTAAAGACTAAACATTAAGCTAATCATTATTTTTATTGAGCTTATTTAAGCTCATTGGCTTTTCGATATTTACCTTGATAATCAAAAAGTCTGTCTTTAATACGCCAGTAGAACTTTTGTTTTCTGGCAATGACAAAGTCAGGACACGGCAATATGTCAGCTAACTTTAATGCTTGTTCAAGAGT
>MAAB01029620.1_pt1 | contig 42298 bp, 29 predicted proteins | sample 1115991 | NCBI WGS metagenome assembly MAAB01 (sample SAMN04961124, study PRJNA320927) | seawater metagenome | isolation source: sample BD02T18 sea water enriched with oil for 18 days | place: USA:Gulf of Mexico | collected 2013-07-27 | reverse complement strand
TTCAACCTCTCCTTTTAGGAAAAGTTTATTAGAAAAGCTAAATATTAACTTTGAATGTGCCAAACCTAATGTCGATGAAACGGCACAACTAAATGAATCACCCATTGAGCTTGTTGAGCGATTAGCCATTGCTAAAGCTAAAGCTGTCGCCAAACAATTTCCTAACGCACTGATCATTGGCTCTGATCAAGTGGCAATGTGTGAGGGTGAAATCCTTGGCAAACCACATACTTTTGAAAATGCCGTTAAGCAACTGACTAAATTTAGTGGCAAGTGTGTAACATTTTATACCGGTTTATGTGTTTACAATAATGCTGAGCAGTCAACAAAATCATTAGTTGAACCCTTTCACGTGCATTTTAAAATACTCTCTCAACAAGAGATAGAAAGCTATATAAGAGTAGAACAGCCATTTAATTGTGCAGGAAGTTTTAAAAGTGAAGGCTTAGGTATTTGCCTCTTTGAGAAGCTGGAGGGGGACGATCCTAATAGTTTAGTTGGTTTACCGTTAATAAAACTGGTTGAATTATTTAACAGCCATGGCTTTGATGTCTTAGCCAATCAAAAGGCATAGACTGTATCTATTAATATTATTGGTCATAAAATACTTGTAGGTTGGGCTTTAGCCTAAAAAAATTCCCAATAAATTCCGACCTACAATATATTTAAAACAACGTCATTAATTTAACTAATAGATGCATTAATGTCGTTTAACACTTGTTGGGGATCTTCAGCTTTAGTGATTGGTCGTCCAATAACTAAATAGTCAACACCAACAGCCAATGCTTGCTCTGGTGTCATAATACGCTTTTGGTCGTCTACACTTGCGCCTGAGGGACGAATACCAGGGGTAATTAAGCAAAATTCACTGCCTAACTGCTGCTTAAGGTCTTCGGCTTCCATCGCTGAGCATACCACACCATCTAAGCCAGCTTGTTTTGTTAATTTGGCAAGATGTAAAACCTGCTCAGCAGGTGATTTTGTAATGCCTAACCCTTGTAAGTCTTCTTCACCCATACTGGTTAATACGGTAACCGCAATCAACAATGGCGCTTTATCACCGTATGGTGCTAACGATTCTTTGGCCTTTGCCATCATCTTTAAACCACCTGAGGCATGAACGTTAACCATCCATACACCGAGCTCTGCCGCAGCTGCCACTGCTTTGGCAACGGTATTAGGGATATCATGAAATTTTAAGTCTAGGAAAACATCAAAGCCACGATTAACAAGTGCTTTAACAAACTCAGGGCCGAAATAGGTAAACATTTCTTTGCCGACTTTCAAACGACAATCACTTGGTTGAATTTTATCAACAAAAGCAAGCGCATCAGCTTGGTTATCAAAATCTAATGCCACGACTACTTTTGGGTCATTCATTGTTATTTCCTTTAATTACAAGGTTAAAACCTTGTCTACAAAACATTACAAGGTTAAAACCTTGTCTACAAAACATTACAAGGTTGAAACCTTGTCTACAAAAATGACAAGGTTAAAACCTTGTCTACAAAAAATTACAAGGTTGAAACCTTGTCTACAAAACATCCCATGTAGGCAAGGATTTATCCTTGCAATAAATCGATTGATTTATTATTCCCCTTCAAGGCCACGTACGGGTTTAAGCTGTTCCCAATCGTGACAAGATGGACAAGACCAATAATGGGTACTGCTACTAAAACCACAACTTCTGCAGTTGTAACGTTGTTTAACATTTAAATAAGCCGAAATGAGTTCTTTGATCATTTCCAAGTTTTCATTATCTTGCTCAGGTTCATTTATTTGCATTTTAATGAAATGTTTAAAACCCCGAATGGTTGGCCGCCTTTTTATCGCTGACAACATAAAATCTTGTGCTTTAGATGGGCTATATTTCTGTTCAACAAAAGTTAAATATTTTATTAACGCACTACTACCGCCCGTTTCATCATAGACCTTTTTAATAAATTGATAGAATTCATCGTCAGCATCAAGTTGATGATAACAATTGGCCATTTGCTCAATAACATCAGGGAAAAACTCTTTATCTTGGCTATAAATATCTTTGTAGCACTGGCAAGCTTCATTATATTGCTGATGATTTTCGTAAATTTTAGCTAATAGCCAATTAGCACGACAGGAATTAGGATCATATTTCAAGGCGCTTTCAAGCAGTTCGATGACTTCAATAAACTGGTCTTGTGCTAAGGCTAGTGTAGCGAGTTCACAGTAAAAGTTAGCTAAGGTATGTAATAGTTTTTTATCTTTGGTTTTTTCAATGGCTTTTTTAAGTTCTAAACCGTGGTGCCAATCTTTGGTCGATTGATAAATCTGCAGTAAATAGGTTAATGATTTTAAGGAGAATTGTTTTGACTTTAACAATTTATGAAACATGGCTTCAGCGCGGTCGTATAAACCGGCACTTAAAAAATCTTTCCCTAGCTCAAAGGCTGCTTGTTGCTTCGCTTGAGCAGGAAGCTGCTTTTGCCTAACAAGATGCTCATGGACCTTCAACGCTCGGTCTAATTCACCTCGTTTACGAAATAAATTAGCCATCGCAAAATGCGCTTCAACGGTATCGTCTTCAACTTTTAGTGTTTCTAATAAATACTCTATTGCCTTGTCTTGCTGATTCGACAATAAATAGTTTAAACCGGTAGAGTATTTAATTGAGAGATCTTGTTTCGCCGAATGATCACTTTGTTTAACACTGTTCCGTCCCATGAACCAACCGTAGCCCATAGCTACAGGTAATAAGAGAAAGAGTAGTTCTAACATAACGTCGGTTTTAACCTTTAGAATTAATTGATTTAGACTTTATCGCACGGGTAAATTTCCACAACAGTGCCAACATTAACCCAATAGAAATACCGATCAATGTAAATATAGTTACCGCCTCGGCAACGGTAATATTTGTTTTTGCAATCATATAATTGATGGTGATCTCTTGATTATTTTGACTACCAAAAATAAAGGCAACAATAAACAAGGCGATCATAAAAATTAACGTGATATATATACGCAAGTGTTAGTCATCCTGATCGTTTCAATGATATAAATAATTAAATAAAAAAAAGGCATGCTATAGCATGCCGTTTTTAATTTGATCTTTAATTACGCTAAGGAAAGATTAACTCTTTCCCGTAATTCTTTGCCGGGTTTAAAATGCGGAACGTATTTACCAGCAAGTTCAACTGACTCGCCAGTTTTAGGGTTCCTACCAACGCGTGGTGCGCGATAATGCAAAGAGAAACTACCAAAACCTCTTATTTCTATACGCTCACCTTTAGACAAGGTTTGCGCCATCATTTCAAGAATTTCTTTAATAGCTAGTTCGACTTCTTTTGCAGATAAATGACTTAATTTGTCTGCTAATCTTTCAATGAGTTCTGATTTGGTCATTCGACCCTCCAGTGTTCATATAGCATCACGCCAATGGTGTTTTAATTTAAGGAGAGTTTATTAATAATAAGCTCTCCTTACCGTCCGGCTAAAAATTAGTTTTTAGCGTTTTTGAAGGCAGCAGCCATAGCACTTAAACCAGATTCTTCTTCTTGATTTAAGCTATCCATTGCTTCGCGCTCATCCGCTTGATCTTTCGCTTTGATTGATAAGCTAATAGTGCGGTTCTTACGATCAACACCCATAAACTTAGTTTCAACGCTATCACCAACAGATAATTCAGTTGAAGCATCTTCAATACGGTCACGTGAGATGTCTGAAACACGTAAGTAACCTTCAACGCCTTCTACTAATTCAATCTTAGCACCTTTAGCGTCTACTTCAACTACCTTACCTGTAACAATAGCACCTTTTTTATTATCTGCAAGGTATTGATTAAATGGATCATCTTCAGTTTGTTTAACACCTAAAGAGATACGCTCACGCTCAGGGTCAACTTGAAGTACCACAGCTGAGATTTCATCACCTTTCTTATATTCACGAACAGCTTCTTCACCGCCAGCCCATGAAATGTCAGATAAGTGAACAAGACCATCAATACCACCGTCAAGACCAATGAAGATACCGAAGTCAGTAATTGACTTGATCTTACCTGATACTTTATCACCTTTGTTGAAGTTTTTAGCAAACTCTTCCCAAGGGTTCGGGATACATTGTTTAAGGCCAAGTGAAATACGACGACGTTCTTCGTCAATTTCTAATACCATTACTTCAACAGTATCACCTAAGTTAACAACTTTAGATGGGTGGATGTTTTTGTTAGTCCAATCCATTTCAGAAACGTGAACTAAACCTTCAACGCCTTCTTGGATTTCAACAAAACAACCGTAGTCTGTTAAGTTAGTTACGCGACCAGAAAGTTTAGCACCTTCAGGGTAACGCTTAGCAATTGCTACCCATGGATCTTCGCCTAACTGCTTCATACCTAGAGATACACGAGTACGCTCACGGTCAAATTTCAATACTTTAACTTGGATTTCATCGCCAACGTTTACGATTTCACTTGGGTGCTTAACACGCTTCCAAGCCATATCAGTGATATGTAATAAACCGTCAATGCCGCCTAAATCAACAAACGCACCGTAATCAGTTAAGTTCTTAACGATACCTTTAACTTCAATGCCTTCGGCTAATGATTCCAATAATGCATCACGTTCTACGCTGCTTTCTGATTCGATAACTGCGCGACGAGAAACAACAACGTTATTACGCTTTTGATCAAGCTTAATAACTTTGAATTCTAAATCTTTTCCTTCAAGGTGAGCAGTGTCACGTACTGGACGTACATCTACTAATGAACCCGGTAAGAAAGCACGAATATTGCTAACTTCAACCGTGAAACCACCTTTAACTTTACCGTTGATAACACCGATAACAGTTTCTTTTTCTTCGTAAGCTTTTTCAAGAACTTGCCACGCTTCATGACGTTTAGCGTCTTCACGAGAAAGAATAGTTTCACCGAAACCATCATCTGTCGCTTTAAGTGATACATCTACTTCATCACCAACAACAACTTCTACTTCACCAGTAGCGCTCTTGAATTGGTCGATTGAGATAACACTTTCAGATTTAAGGCCAGCATCAACAATTACGTTGTCTTTGGTTACTTTTACGATTGTACCGCGGATAATTGAACCCGGGCGTGTTTCGATTTCTTTTAAACTTTCTTCAAAAAGTTGTGCAAAATTTTCAGTCATAACTTGTGTATTAACTCGTTATTAATCCATTCAACTTCATTGTTTCATGGGGTTGTTAAAGTAGCCTCGGTACATCCATGACGTAGGCTTTAGTTAAAAAAATCTTTTGATTAAAAGCTTGAGCTATTATAAAAGATCAATGTTTATGTTAATTTTCCATTCGTAAATGAAAGGACTTTATTAACCACTTCTGTAATAGAAAGGTCAGTAGAATCAATTATTAACGCGCCTTCTGCCGGTACAAGCGGGGCAACTTCTCGGTTACTATCTCGCTCATCACGCTGACGTATGTCATCCAAAAGGCGCCCGATTTTAACATCAAAGCCCTTCTCTTTCAACTGATTAAATCGACGGTCTGCACGTTCTTCAGCACTTGCTGTTAAAAACACTTTAACTGGGGCTTTTTGAAAAACAACGGTCCCCATATCTCTACCATCAGCAACTAGGCCGGGTGAAACACTAAAGGCGCGTTGTCGTCTCAACAAGGCTTCACGAACACGTGGAAAAGCGGCAACTTTGGAGGCAAGCGCACCAATTTCTTCAGTGCGAATGGTATCGGTAACGTTTTCCCCTTCTAAAATAACTTTGCTTTCGCCTTTACTGCTTATTTCAAACTGAACATCAAGATGAGCTGCCATAGGAATAAGTGGCTCTTCGTCATCCAGACCAACATGATGGTGTTGTGTGGCTACGGCAAGGACACGATAAATTGCACCACTGTCCAGTAAGTGCCAACCAAGCTGCTCAGCAACAATTCTGGCAACAGTTCCTTTGCCTGCACCACTAGGACCGTCAATCGTGATCACTGGAACGGTTTCCTGCATACATCTATCTCCTTACGTCAAAAATCGGCGGCATTATACGGGATTTAACTTTGAAAATCGCCTAAAAAATTATTAAGTGAGATATTTAACAAGAGACTTGAGCCAACTTGTCAAAATAATCGGGAAATGTTTTCGCTGTGCACTTAGGATCATTAATCGTGACCGCAGTGTCACTTAAAGCAACTAGAGAAAAACACATAGCAACTCGGTGATCATCGTAGGTATCAATTTCAGCGTACTTTAACGTTTCTGGTGGGGTTATCGTTATAAAGTCTTTACCTTCTGTAACTTCAGCGCCAACTTTTCTAAGCTCTGTTGCCATAGCAAATAATCTGTCAGTTTCTTTTACTCGCCAGTTATATATATTTCGGATTGTAGTAGTCCCCTCGGCAAAAAGTGCTGTTGTTGCAATAGTCATTGCAGCATCGGGTATATGGTTCATATCCATATCTACCGCAGTAAGTGCTTTACCTACAACAGTTATGGACTCATCAGCCCAAATGACTTCAGCACCCATTTTTTCAAGTACATCGGCAAAATGTTTATCGCCTTGAACACTTAACTTGCCAACACCATGAACAGTAACTTCTCCACCTTTAATTGCTCCAGCGGCTAAAAAATATGAAGCTGAAGACGCATCACCTTCGACCATATACTGATGAACAGACTGGTAGGATTGATTACCTTTAACCGTAAATGATTGGTAGTTATTATTTTGTACATCGACACCAAATCGGCTCATTATATTAAGTGTAATATCAATATATGGCTTAGAAACTAGCTCACCTTCAATGTTGATTTGGGTGTCTGTTTTCAATAACGGTGTAATCATTAAAATGGCAGTTAAAAATTGACTAGAAATAGAGCCGTCTATACTGACAGATTTGCCGGTTAAGGCTTTACCCGTTATTTTTACAGGTGGGTAATCTTGGTTTTCTAAATATTCAGTTTCAGCATTAAGTTGTGTTAAGGCACTCACCAAATGACCAATAGGCCTTTCTTTCATTCTTGGCTCACCCGTCAAGATAAATTCGCCGTCACTGGCGGCAAGTGCCGCGCATAATGGACGCATCGCAGTGCCGGCATTCCCAAGATATAACTCAACTGGTTCATTAACGTTGAAAAAGCCATTGTTGCCTATAACTGTACATTCGGTACCACAGTCACTTAAGGTGTAGTCTACGTTAAGCGTTGTTAATGCATTAAGCATATGATTGATGTCATCACTAACAAGTAAATTAGTAATTTTAGTGACGCCGTTAGCTAAGGCAGCGATTAACAACGCACGATTTGATAAGCTTTTTGACCCTGGTAAAAATACCTCGCCATTAATTTTATTAATTGGATTTAAAGTTAACTGTTCCATACTATTTATTCTCTTGTTCAAATTTTTTCATAAAAGTCACTAACGCTTGTATCCCTTCAATAGGCATAGCGTTATAAATACTGGCACGCATACCACCAACTATCCTATGTCCTTTTAATGCCATTAACCCTTGAGCTTCGGCTTGCGCTAAAAACGTGTCATTGAGACTTTCATCTTTTAACCAAAAAGGAATATTCATTTTACTGCGATATTTTGTTTCAATATTATTTTGATAAAAGTCACTATTATCTATAGTTTGATATAGCAATTCTGCTTTTTGTTGATTTATGCTAGCAATAGCTTTAACACCACCTAGTGTTTTTAACCATTGAAATACTAACCCAGCCAAATACCAGGCATAAGTAGGAGGTGTGTTATACATTGAATCATTATTCGCAGAAGTCTGATAATTCATTATGCATGGCGTTGCTTGTTGGGCATTCCCTAACAAGTCTTCACGAACAATAACAATAGTTAATCCTGAAGGGCCAATATTTTTCTGTGCACCGGCGTAGATCAAACCAAATTTAGTCACATCAATTTCATGAGATAAGATAGTAGAAGACATATCTGCGACAAGTGGGACGCCCTTTGTCTCCGGAATTTCATTCATTTCAATACCATCAACCGTTTCATTAGGGCAATAATGTACATAAGCAGCATCTTCATTTAGTGCCCAGTTTTGGCTCGGTGTTAAGCTAGTTTCACCATCAGCATGTGTTTCACGAATATTGATAACATTGATTTCGCCGAAGTTTTTAGCTTCTGTAGCGGCCGCTTTAGACCATGAACCATTGACAATATAGTCTGCTGATTTACCTTGCGGTAATAAGTTTAATGGTACGGCTGAAAACTGGCCACGGCCACCGCCATGACAAAACAATACTTTATAATTATTAGGTATCGCCATGAGTTCACGTAAATCAGTTTCTGCTTGTGCTGCCATAGCCATATAAATACTGCTACGATGACTTAGTTCCATTACAGAACTACCCGTACTATTCCAATTAATAAACTCTTCTTGTGCCTTTACCATAACTGCTTTAGGTAACATAGCAGGACCCGCACAAAAATTAAAAACTTCAGACATTGTATATTTCTCAAATATTAAAACTAAACGGTCGAGACTCACTAAACACGAGCGACCTACAAACACATGACATTTGTCTTCCTGACATCATGATTTACCATTATCCTTAAATAAAAAAAGGCGGTTATTAGCCGCCTTTGATTAAGTGTGCGACAGTTATTCTTCCTCGTCGCTTGATGAATTTTCTTCATCCACTTGTTGAGCGCTTTGTTCTGGATTATGCTCAGCTGAAGTATCGGCTTGATTTGTTACTTCACCTTCTACATCTTCACCCTCTATAACTTCAGGCTCTTCTACTTCATCTATACGTTGCAAGGCTACAACATGTTCATCTTCACCTGTACGGATTAAACGAACACCTTGAGTATTTCGACCGATAATACTCACTTCATTAACCCGTGTACGTACTAAAGTACCGTTATCAGTAATTGCCATAATCTCATCAAGCTCTTCAACTTGGACTGCGCCAACCACTTTACCGTTACGTTCACTCACTTTAATCGAAACAACACCTTTAGTTGCTCTGCTCTTAGCAGGATATTCCGCCAAATCTGTACGTTTACCAAAACCATTTTCAGTGATTGTTAAAACTGGACCATCATTTTTGGGTACTATCAAAGAAACAACTTTTTGTTCACCTTCAAGTTTAATACCACGTACACCCGTTCCCGTTCTGCCGATAGGTTTAAGTGCCCAACGTTGTTCACCTGTTTCCGGATCTAGTTTAATTTCACCTGTTTCGCTATCGCGAACTTTTTCATTAAAGCGAACGACTTTACCTGCATCAGAGAACAACATAATATCATTGTTACCATCGGTAATATCAACACCAATTAAGGTATCGTCATCACGTAAGTTAAGCGCAATAATACCGTTTGCTCTTTGGTTTTTATAAGCAGTCAATGCTGTTTTCTTAACCGTACCAGACGCTGTTGCCATGATAATATATTTACCCTCTTCGTATTCACGAACAGGTAAAATAGCAGTTATACGTTCATCATTTTCTAAAGGCAAAATATTCACTATTGGGCGACCACGTGCTGTACGTGTTGCTAATGGTAATTGGTATACCTTGAGCCAATAAAGTTTACCGCGATTTGAAAAACATAAAATTGTGTCATGGGTATTGGCAATCAATAAACGTTCGATGAAGTCTTCTTCTTTCATCTTAGTCGCTGCTTTGCCTTTACCACCGCGACGTTGTGCTTGATAATCACTTAATATTTGATATTTAACATAACCTTCATGAGAAAGTGTAACCACAACATCTTCTTCGCAAATTAAATCTTCTAGCGATAGATCATGGGAAGCATTGGTAATTTCAGTACGGCGCTCGTCACCAAATTCTTCGCGAATTGCTTCAAGCTCTTCACAAATAACTTCCATTAAGCGCTCAGGACTTTCTAAAATATGCATTAATTCGGCGATTAGGTCTAATAACTCTTTATACTCATTTAGAATTTTTTCATGTTCTAAGCCACTCAACTTATAAAGTTGTAACTCGACAATTGCTTTTGCTTGCACTGGCGTTAAATAGTATTTGTCATCACGAATACCAAATTCAGGCTCTAACCATTCTGGGCGAGCGGCATGAGTGCCTGCACGTTCGAGCATAGCGCTGACATTACCTAAGTCCCAGCCTTGCGCTACTAGTTTTTCTTCTGCTTCTTTTCTTGAAGGAGAGTTTTTCACTAATTCAATAATTGGTTCAATATTTGCGAGCGCAATTGATAGACCTTCTAAGATATGGGCTCTATCACGGGCTTTTCTTAATTCAAAAATAGTTCTACGAGTAACGACTTCACGGCGATGAAGAACAAACTCTTCTAACATTTCTTTTAAATTGAATATTTTTGGTTGGCCATTACCTAGCGCCACCATATTAAATCCAAAAGACACCTGCATTTGGGTAAGTTTATAAAGGTTATTTAAAACCACCTCACCTACTTCACCACGTTTGATTTCAATAACCATACGCATGCCGTCTTTATCCGACTCATCTCGCAGGGCTGAAATACCTTCAAGGCGTTTATCTTTAACAAGCTCGGCCATTTTTTCAATAAGGCGAGCTTTGTTTACCTGGTAAGGTAATTCATGAACTATTATTGTTTCTTTACTTGTAGTTTCATGTACTTCTATGCTTGCACGAGCACGTATTTTAATTTTTCCTCGCCCGGTACGATAAGCTTCTTCTATTCCGGCTCGACCACTAATTATTCCTGCTGTTGGGAAATCAGGACCAGGAATATGAGTTAATAATTCTTCAAACGTTATTTCACTATTTTCAATAAGGGCCAAACAACCATTAATGACTTCGGTAAGGTTGTGCGGAGGAATATTGGTTGCCATACCAACAGCAATACCAGAACCACCATTTACCAATAAATTTGGAATGCGTGTTGGCATAACTGCAGGGATAAATTCAGTACCATCATAGTTGGGTACAAAGTCAACCGTTTCTTTATCTAAATCAGCTAAAATTGAATGGGATATTTTGTTCATTCTAATTTCGGTATAACGCATTGCCGCAGCACTGTCGCCATCGACTGAACCAAAATTACCTTGACCATCAACAAGCATATACCGCATTGAAAATGGCTGAGCTAAACGTACGATAGTATCGTAAACAGCTGTATCACCATGAGGATGATATTTACCAATTACATCACCAACGACACGAGCTGATTTTTTATAAGCTTTATTCCAATCATTGCCTAAAACATCCATCGCAAATAGCACGCGACGATGTACAGGTTTTAAGCCGTCACGAACATCAGGCAGTGCACGACCAACGATAACGCTCATTGCGTAATCTAGATAGGAAGTTTTTAATTCATCTTCAATATTTACTGGAACTATTTCTTTGGCCAGATCTGACATAAATAGGCGTATCCCTTAAATTATACATAACAATAAATTTGCGCAGTTTATAAACTAATGATTGTTATTATTTAAATAAATATTACAAGCGCAAAAATAGTAAATCAACGCAGCATACTATCACAGTTTTTAGGGATGCCAAACTGCTTTATTTACCCATACAAAATGAGCTTAAATGTCATAAAAAATCTGATGATAAAACCATCAAAATAATGGTTTAGTTGATCTATTTCATCACTTTGCTGCGGGTTGGTCTTTGTTTAGTGAAAAGTTTCGTTTAGAATCGAAACATTGAAAGTTTACTTAGATAAAACCATGACTGAATTTAACAACCAACTAAACGTAAGTAACAGCGAAATTGCTAAATTTGAACAGATTGCTAGCCAGTGGTGGGATTTATCTGGCGATTTTAAACCCTTGCATCAGGTTAACCCATTAAGAGTGCAGTTTATTTGTCAGCATATCGCTTTGCATAAAAAAGACCTTTACGGAAAACAGGTAATCGACGTAGGTTGTGGTGGTGGTATTTTATCCGAATCTCTTGCTAAGCTCGGCGCTAATGTTACCGGCATAGATATGGGCAGTGAACCACTTAACGTTGCCAAGCTACATGCACTCGAATCAAACTTATCAATCAGCTATGAAAAAATTACTGCAGAGCAGAAAGCTAGTCAGGCCGCTGAAACCTTTGATGTAGTTACTTGTATGGAAATGTTAGAGCATGTCCCAGATGCAGCATCAATCATTAAAGCATGCTCAACGTTAGTAAAACCAGGTGGTTTAGTGTTTTTCTCTACACTAAATAGAACGGTGAAATCCTATTTATTGGCTATTGTTGCTGCAGAGAAACTATTGAAATTAGTACCCGATGGTACCCATGCACATGAAAAATTTATAAAACCATCTCAACTTATTGGTTGGGCTGAAGAAAATGGTCTAACTTGTACCGATACTGCAGGCATTCATTACAATCCAATAAATGAAAATCATAAGCTAACAGCTAATTTGGATGTTAACTATATTTTAGTTTGCCAAAAAATAGCATAACACCTCTTGATTGTTTCTTTTGCAACCAAGTTGTTTAAACTATCAGCAAACAACATATCCGATTGATAATACAGGGTATTATTTTCTATATTACTATTTGATATATAGAGTTTTAAAAATCGATTAAAATATTTTTTAGCTATTATTTTTTTTAAAAAAACATTGATTTCAGCAAGTTCCTTAACTTTAAAAACCACACTAGGTTAGTGGGCACTAACCTAGTGTATTCAAGTAAAAAGTCAACTCAATTTTGACCCTTTTTATCTCTTGCAATAGGAACAAAATCTCACTATCTTGTGTCTAGCTTTACGAACAAACCCTAGATGTTGTGCATTTAAAGTAAAATGCACATAGGACATAATAAAAACAAAAGGGCTCTTTGACACGATTTAAAATTAAGTTAAAGAAATAATAATAATCTACACCACAGGTCTTTCATGAATAATAATCTTTTTGTTACCAAGCGTAATGGCGAAAAAGAACCCATCGATTTAGAAAAAATCCACCGCGTAATAGCTTGGGCAGCAGCAGATCTTGAGCAAGTGTCTGTTTCACAAGTTGAATTAAAATCTCATATTCAATTTTATGATGGTATAAAAACTGAAGATATTCATGAGACAATTATCAAAGCTGCTGCGGATTTAATATCAGAAGAGACGCCGGATTATCAATATTTGGCAGCTAGACTCGCTGTATTTCATTTGCGGAAAAAAGCTTATGGACAATTTGAGCCACCAAAATTGTACGATCATGTTGTTAATATGGTGGAGTCTGGTAAATACGACCAGCATTTATTAACTGATTATGATGAAAGCGATTTTGAACATATGTCGCTATTTTTAGATCACAGCCGAGATTTAGACTTCAGCTATGCTGCAGTTAAACAACTTGAAGGTAAGTACCTGGTACAAAACCGTGTCAATGGTGAGATATACGAAAGCGCACAGTTTTTATATATTTTAGTTGCCGCTTGCTTGTTTGCCAAATATCCAAAAGAGACAAGGTTGAATTATGTAGAAGGTTTTTATAACGCTATATCTACCTTTAAAATATCGCTACCTACACCTATTATGGCTGGTGTTCGCACACCAACACGTCAATTTTCATCATGTGTGTTAATTGAATGTGATGACTCGCTGGACTCTATTAATGCGGCTTCAAGCGCTATTGTTAAGTATGTTTCACAGCGTGCTGGTATTGGTGTCAATGCCGGTAGAATACGTGCTTTAGGTAGTGCCATTCGTAATGGCGAAGCTTTTCATACTGGTTGCATACCTTTTTACAAGCATTTTCAGACTGCCGTTAAAAGCTGTTCTCAAGGTGGCGTTCGAGGGGGAGCAGCGACCCTTTTTTATCCGCTTTGGCATTTAGAAGTAGAAAGTTTATTAGTGCTTAAAAACAATCGCGGTGTTGAAGAAAACCGTGTTCGACACCTAGATTACGGCGTACAATTTAACAAACTGATGTATCAACGTTTGATTAAGGGTGGTTCGATTACCTTATTTAGCCCTAGTGATGTACCAGGGCTTTATGATGCTTTTTTTGAAGACCAAGAAAAATTTGAAACGCTTTATGTACAATATGAAAATGATGACTCTATTCGTAAAAAACGTATTAAAGCTATAGAGTTATTTACTCTTTTTGCCCAAGAGCGGGCAAGTACTGGCCGTATATATCTGCAAAATGTTGACCACTGTAATACTCATAGTCCATTTGACCCAAGCGTAGCACCGATTCGCCAATCCAATTTATGTTTAGAAATCGCTTTACCCACTAAACCAATGAATGAAGTAAATGATGAAAATGGTGAAATAGCCTTATGTACCTTATCTGCATTTAATTTAGGTGCGATTGATTCACTTGATGAGTTAGAAAACTTAGCGGATCTAGCTGTACGGGCTCTAGATAGTTTACTAGACTATCAAGACTACCCTATTCCTGCTGCCAAAAATGCAAGTTTAGCGCGAAGAACTTTAGGTATTGGTGTTATCAATTACGCCTATTATTTAGCTAAAAATGGTTTGTATTACTCTAATGGTAGTGCAAATAATCTTACCCATAGAACCTTTGAAGCTATTCAATACTATTTATTAAAAGCAACAAACGTCTTAGCTAAAGAAAAAGGAGCTTGTCCAAAGTTCAATGAGACTCGCCTTTCTCAAGGCATTTTACCAATTGATACTTACAAAAAGACTATTGATGATATTACCGGTGAACCACTACATTTAGACTGGGAAACCTTAAGAGCAAGTATTAAAAAGCATGGAGTTAGAAATTCAACGGTTTCAGCATTGATGCCCTCAGAAACTTCATCGCAAATATCAAATGCAACTAACGGCATTGAACCACCACGTGGCTTAATTAGCGTTAAAGCCAGTAAAGATGGCATATTAAAACAAGTCGTGCCTGAATATCAAAAACTTAAGCACAACTACGAATTACTTTGGAATATTCCAAGTAATGAAGGTTACTTAGAGTTAGTTGGGATTATGCAAAAATTTGTCGACCAAACTATTTCCGCAAATACTAACTACGATCCAAGTAAGTTTGAAGGAGGAAAAGTTCCGGTAAAACAGATCTTAAAAGATATATTAACCGCTTATAAGCTTGGTGTTAAAACGATGTATTATCACAACACTCGTGATGGTGCTAGTGACGATGTAGAAATTGAAGATGATGGCTGCGCTGGCGGTGCTTGTAAAATATAGGTCACTATTACCGCTATTTTATTCGAATCGGTTTAATAATAATAACTGCACAATAAATTGAGAGCCTAGAAAAATCTAGGCTCATTGTCACCAAGCCTTGCGTGGCACATTAAGGAATTACAGCACATGACGTATACCACGTTTAATCAAACTCCCAACGATGCCTTACTAGAGCCTATGTTCTTAGGTAATAGTGTTAATGTTTCTCGGTATGATCAACAACGCTATATCGCCTTTGAGAAGTTAATTGAAAAACAGCTTTCATTTTTTTGGCGCCCTGAAGAAGTTGATGTTTCAAAAGATAGAGCTGACTGGCAAAGTCTAACTAATTCTGAAAAGCATATATTCATTTCCAATCTTAAATATCAAACGTTACTTGATTCTATGGCAGCCCGCTCAGTTAATGCAGTATTTTTACCCTTAGTTTCCTTGCCAGAAGTTGAAACTTGGGTAGAGACATGGGCTTTTAGTGAAACGATACACTCACGTTCATATACTCATATTTTACGAAATTTATTCACTGAACCTGGTGAAGTATTTGATGACATAATTGTTAACCCTGCCATTTTGAAACGTGCAAGCAGCATTTCAAAATACTTTGATGATGTAATTTTAACGACACAGCTTTTACAATCACAAGGTGCAGGGGTTTATGAAATTGAAGGTGAAAAAATAGAAGTAAGTACTCGAAAGCTTAAAGAGCGTTTATTTTTAGCTGTTTGTTCAGTGAATGCGCTTGAGGCGATCCGCTTTTATGTGAGTTTTGCTTGCTCTTTTGCTTTTGCAGAGCGAGAGTTATTGGAAGGAAATGCCAAGATTATTAAATTAATTGCTCGCGATGAAGCACTACATTTGACCGGTACACAACATATGCTGAACAACTGGATGAGTGGTAAAGACGATCCAGAAATGAAAGAAATTAGTGAAGAAATGCGCGACGCAGGATTACAAATATTCTTAGATGTGGTCGAGCAAGAAAAAGAATGGGCTCAATACTTATTTAAAGACGGCTCAATGATTGGTTTGAATGCCGAAATATTAAATCAATATATCGAGTACATTTCAAATCAACGTCTTAGTGCTATCGGCTTTGAAGCGCCTTTTGATATAAAAAGTAATCCTCTTCCTTGGATGAATGCCTACTTAGTGAGTGATAATGTACAAGTTGCTCCCCAAGAAACTGAGATATCGAGCTATTTAGTAGGACAAGTTGATTCATCTGTAGAAGCTGATGACTTCGACGATTTCGATTTATAACACCATTAGTCGCATTTTATGCCTGCATCAATTAAACCTGCTATTCAATTAACACCGCAAATCAGTGTTAATGGTAAAGTAGTTGCATTTAATGAAAAGAAGCAAACATTATTAGAATGTCTTGAGCGAGCAAATGTAGAAGTTCATTACCATTGTAGGGATGGTTTTTGTGGTGCATGTAGGGTTACTCTTACTGCAGGAGAAATTAATTATCCTAATGGTGAGCCACTCGCTTTTGTTGGCGAAAACGAAATATTACCTTGTTGTTGTGTTCCCGTTACCGATATTGCTCTAACAATTGAATAGTAATTTGCGTTAAGGCTATGCCCTCAATATTTATAATCTAAACGAGCATCTTAATAGTCATATTAAGATGCTCTTTTAGTTTATATAAAGCGATATTTTCTAGAGCTAACAACAACTAAGATAATTAGAAATATATAAGAAAAGCTACCACTACTCGAAGTTTCAGGGGTTGTTTCTTTGGCAATAGTCTCGTTTGATACTATGGCAATGCCGCCAGGATCATCAATAACTCCATTCGCAATACCATCATTATCATTTGGTCCACCATCTTCAATAAGCAATCGTAAGCAAACATTATCGATAATTAATCCCTCTTGATAAAGCTGACTTTGAGGTGCTGGGCAAACACCATTAACGGCAACACTTGACGCCAAGCCATTATTACTATTTGTCACAAAGTCTTGCCATTGGTTTTCTACGGTATATTTACGATATACCGCATATTCTGCAATGGGTTGTGACAATGGCAATACAATAAAAGCAGAGTTTCCAAAAGGTGTTATCTGATGAATTTCGAAATCAAAATAACCGCCTTGATTTACTAAATTGTCCGGTTCAATTAAACCTGTAGCATCAATTTCTTGCTGTGATAGTTGCATACCATCAGAGAATTGTAATTTAGCAAACTTACCTAACTGTAGATGTAAACCAGGCTCTGTTTCAGCTAATTTAACCACGGATGAATTAACGTGCAGAGGTTGTAAATAAGGAATCGCTGATATATCTAAAAAGGCAGGTAAGCCATCATTATCATTGTCTTCATACCCTTCTATCAGATCGGATATACCATCTCTATCAGTATCGGTAGTACTCAACCTAGCTAAACTATTTACCAGAGGTACCGCAAAGTACTTCGTCTGTGACAATGGCTCACTACCATCATTCGTGGTATTGCCACTATCGGTTACAGTAACTGATAACTCTATTAAACCTTTATTTTCATCAGGCAAAGCAACCGCAAGAGGGTCAATAAATACTTGCAATTTATTAGCACTAATTTGTGCCCCTAAGTATTCCGGAAGTTGCCACGCTATAATGTGGGTATCATCTACATTTGAATCACTTATTGTTAGTGTTATATTGGCTTCACCTGCATCTATAGCTATTTGGTTTGTTATAATATTATTTTGCTGCAAAACTATAGAAGTTTCTGGCGCTACATTAGTCTCTACAACATGAATCGTATGTTTATTATTGATTCCACCATTAACACCTTGTTCAAAACTTATAACAAACTGTTCTTGCCCTTCTATTTCAAAATCAATATTAAATGGAATATCGATAAAGCCTTGACTCCCTTCTGTTATAACGATTTTATTACTGTTTAATTGATAATCCGCATCATCAACCGTTCCAGAAATATTGAACGGTATTTCAAGCGGATAACTAGGAGCGATACCAGATAGAACAACCTTAACTCTTGCAGTGCCTCCCTCGGCAACTGTTTGTTCTTTGGCAAAATTTACCAATGGATGTACGTTAAGTGTTTGTTCAGTTGTGGCAATATTTCCAGCATTATCAACTGCACGCCATGTAATTGGAAATAAGCCCGAACTAATATTTTTAGCGCCCGTTTCAAAACCAAGCGCAGTTAAATTACAACAATTAGCCCCATCTTTACCATCTGAGACACTCACCTGAGTGAGTGAAATAAGATCAGCTAATTCTAACATTGTATAAGTATGTGCTGCATTAATGTGAACCGCCTGGGGTGGTGCAATTATCGGAGCATAATCATCGAGTAATGGATTTGAGTTGGCTTGCGCTTCTTCAGCATTAGTAATGCCATCTTGATCGGTATCGTAAGTACCATCCGCTTCTTCAAGGGGATCAAAGTTATACAGTAACTCAAAAGCATCACTCATACCGTCGCCATCGTCATCTAAATCGGCATTATCGCCAATAAGATCGCCATCCGTATCAACCTGCTCATTAGCATCTAGCGGTAAGTCATCATAAAAATCTAAGACACCGTCACCGTCATCATCATTGTCAAGTACATCCCCAATACCATCATTGTCGGTATCACTTATCTCAAAGGGATCAAGGGGAAATGCGTCAAGATGATCAGGTGTACCATCATTATCATCGTCGCTATCTTCATTGTTACCTAAACCATCACTATCGTTGTCTTCAAACTCATTTGCATTTAAAGGGAATAAATCTAAAGCGTCAATGACCCCATCACCATCATCATCCTGATCGGCAACATTGCCAATACCATCATTATCGGTATCTTCGTGCTCTAAAGGATCGTTTGGTAGTGCATCAAGATGATCGACAAAACCATCGTTGTCATCATCGCTATCACTGTTATTACCTAGACCATCGCCATCAATATCTAAAGATTCATAAATATCTAATGGGAAAGCATCTTGCGCATCCAAAACACCATCACCGTCATCATCATCATCAGCGTTATTGCCTATGCCGTCTAGGTCAGTATCAAACCATTCAAGTACATTTGAAGGAAAAGCATCCATATCATCGGTAAAGGCATCATTATCATCATCACTATCAACATTATTGCCTAGGCCGTCACCATCTGTATCGAGATGCTCTGTAGGGTCTAAACGAAATGCATCTTGAGAATCTAAAACACCATCAGCATCATCGTCGTCATCGGCATTATCACCTAAACCATCATTATCTGTGTCAATATATTCATTTAGATCAAGTGGATACTCATCTACGCTATCAACAATACCATCGCCATCATCATCCGCATCGCTATTATTACCAATGCCATCACCATCTGTATCAATACTTTCAGCTGGGTTTAAAGGAAAAGGGTCATCAGAATCCAGAACGCCATCTGCATCATCGTCATCATCAGTATTGTCACCTATACCGTCATTGTCTGTGTCAACATACTCAGCTAGATCTAACGGGAAGTCATCTACGCTATCTATGATGCCGTCATTATCATCATCGGCATCGGTATTATTACCAATACCGTCACCATCAGTGTCTGTAGTTTCATTAGGGTTAAGAGGGAATGGATCAACAGAGTCATTTACTCCGTCACCATCATCATCAATATCGACATTATTACCAATACCATCAGCATCAGTATCTGTGGCATCATTCATATCCAATGGGAAATCATCAATACTATTTGCGATACCATCTCCATCCACATCAGGATCAGAATTATTCCCAATGCCATCGCCATCTAGATCTTCACTTTCTAAACTATCTAACGGGAAGATATCGTTTACATCAGAGACACCATCACCATCATCGTCAACATCAGCATTGTTGCCAATACCATCATTATCTGTGTCGATATACTCACTTGAATCTAATGGAGCAAAATCATTTAAGTTTGAAACACCATCACCGTCTTGATCGGGATCACTGTTATTACCAATACCATCACCATCAGTATCAGTAAATTCTGTAGCATCGAGAGGAGCGACATCGTTTACATCAATAACACCGTCACCATCATCATCTGTATCAGCATTATTTCCAATACCATCTTGGTCTGTATCAACAATTTCTGTTGGATCAAGTGGGGCAAAGTCATCTGCATTTGCAACTCCATCGCCATCTTGATCGGCATCGGCGTTGTCCCCGATACCATCGCCATCAAAATCATATTGCTCATCACTATCAAGAGGGTATACATCTAGTGAGTCGGCTACGCCATCGCCATCAGCATCAGTATCAGGCCCATCACATATACCATCATTGTCCGTATCTAACCTTTCTAAAGGATCAAGGGGGCATTTGTCTAACGCATCTTGTACCCCATCATTATCATCATCATCATCAGCAACATTACCTAAACCATCATTATCGGTATCAGTAATTTCTGTTGCATCTAACGGAAGGTCATCATTTATATCTAAAGTACCGTCATCATCATCATCACTATCAGTGTTATTCCCTATACCATCTAAATCGGTATCAAACCATTCACTACTATCATCAGGAAATATATCACTTGCATTAACAACGCCATCACCATCTCTATCAGCATCGGCATTATTGCCCAAACCATCACCATCACTGTCTCCTGATTCCGTAGGATCAAGTGGATATAGATCATCGCCATCGAGAACACCGTCACCATCATCGTCATCATCAGCATTATTACCAATACCATCGATATCAGTATCAATTGTTTCTAGTGGGTCTAGAGGGAAGGCATCAAAGTTATCGATAACGCCATCGTTATCATCGTCAGAATCGGCATTATCACCAATGGTATCGCTGTCTGTATCTACAGTTTCAGTTGCATCAAGAGGAAAAGCATCGGTTACATCGGGAGCCGCATCATTATCATCATTCGTGTCTTCATTATTACCCAGACCGTCATTGTCTGTATCTAACCACTCAAAATGATTAATGGGAAAAGGATCGTGAAAATCAATAACTAGATCACCATCATCATTATTATCGATTGTATTATTTAATCCGTCCCCATCAATATCGAGATCAGAGTTATTACCTGTTCCATCTAAATCAGTGTCATGCCATTCAAGCGGGTCTGTAGGAAACATATCATCGGCATCATCATAGCCGTCACCATCAGTATCAACTGCAAAAACAGCACTACTGAATAATATAATTAGAATCGATAAATATTTAAATCCACGCATTTAAAACTTCTCCATACGCATACTAAAATGAGAAACCAAAGAACCAAGTTTTAACTTTCCGCGGATTAGGTAAGCTAAATGATGTTTGGTTAAAAGTTATTTAAGATTAGTTCATTCAACAAGAATGGCTAATTAATAACCTTCTTGTTGCCCAAAACGATAACTGAAACCAACAAAAATAGATGAAACATTACCAAACTCAGAATAATCCGGGTAATGTTTTACCCCAAGCTGCATAGACACTTGATTTGTGAATTTTTTATGCACTAAAAAGGCGACTACGCCATTAATGTCACCTTGTTCAGAAAAGAACTTTTCTTCGTTTAACGCTGGCCAAACAAATTTGTTTTCAGTTAAGGAAACACCCACACCCGCTTGAAATTCAAACATCAAACTTTTAATAAAAGTACTATAGGATTTTGGTTGATAACGGTAGCTCAACATAAGATCAATAGTATCTAAAGAAAAGTCAATATCATCACCATTCCAAGTTACATTAACGTCTTGTAGTCGATTATAACTAACACTCCAATTAAATTCTTTTTGTTTGAAAAAGCTATCACTTAAACCTAGACTCACACCATACGTGCCTTCTTGATCAGCTTTGTGAATATGTATTAAAGGTTCAATAGCATAACTATTGGCGGAGACCAACATTAGTACGCTGATAAGAACTGTTACTAACGTTGAGGTTGATTTATTAAGACGTTTTTTACTGCTCACACTACTCTCCTGACAAATTATTGTCGTCTAAGGGTTATTCTAGATGAAATAGAACTATAAGTGTTACAAGCAAAAAACAAACCAATTTGATAGGCAATAACCAAACTTATTTAAAGAGTAATAACAGAGCAAGCATAACGGCTATAGTGACAAAAGTAATGAAAAAAGCAGTGCGAAATAATCACAAAAGACCTTTTATTGCCGCACTTGTCACTATTTCTTGCCGATCATATATTAAACCGCTATTTAGCTAAAACAAGTCCTTCCCTGCGAGGATCAGCACCGCCAACCAGACCTGTTTTTGTCACCTCGATAGCATGAATACCACTATTTAAATCACGTAATTGAACTTGATGACCTTTTTCCTCAAATAACGTCTTTAACGCAGCCGCAGAAGTACCACGTTCAAGTGTAGTCACATAATTTCGATTTGATATTTTTGGCAGATTAATAGCTTCTTGAGGATCGAGGTTCCAATCAAGTACTCCTATCATGGTTTGTGCAACATAGTTAATAATACGGCTGCCACCCGGTGAGCCTACCAGCAGTTTTAAGGATTTGTCTTTATTGAAAACCATCATCGGTGCCATGGAGCTTCGAGGACGTTTATTGGGCTGAACTCTATTTGCCACCAAATTGCCATTTCTTTTGGGTGCTAAAGAAAAATCAGTCAACTGGTTATTTAAAATAAACCCTTCAACCATCAACGCTGAGCCAAACCCATTTTCAATACTACTGGTCATAGAAACAGCGTTACCTTGACCATCAATGATAGTAAAATGCGACGTAGATGGGCGTTCAATGGCATTGTCTTTGGCTAAAGCAATTGCTCCAATTGGTTGTCCTGAAACAGCTTTACCCATATCTTTGTTTGGATCTATCAAAAGAGAACGTTTAGCTAAATAGTCTGGTTCAATAAGCCCTTCAGTGGGTACTTCAACAAAATCAGCATCTGCAATATATCGATTCCTGTCGGCAAAAGCTAAGCGCGAGCTTTGAGTGTATAAATGCATCGCCTCTATTGAATTTGGTTGATATTTAGATAGCTCAAATTTTTCTAACTGTCCCAAAATTTGAATAACAGCAACACCTCCAGAACTGGGTGGTGCCATGCCACATATGTTGTATTGTCGATAGTCTCCGCAAACAGGCTGACGCTCCATAACTTGATAGTTCGCCATGTCTTTTAAAGAAAGTAAACCAGGTGAAATCGTTGAATTTTGAACTTCATCAACAATTCTTTTAGCTATCCAACCTTTATAAAAAACATCAATGCCTTCTTTTGCAATACTGCGATAAACATTAGCTAATTTTTTATTTACCAGAACATCTCCTGCTTTTACAGATTTTCCATTAGGAAAAAAGTACTGGTTTATTTCCTTCAAAGAATGAATGCCCGGGTTAAAATTCATACTTAATAGCTTTTCTAAACGCTTAGATACTACAAAGCCTTTATCTGCAAGTGAGATAGCTGGTTCAAATAATACAGACCAAGGCAATTTACCATAACGATCATGTGCTTTTTTAAAGGTTGCTATTACACCTGGTACGCCAACAGAGCGACCGCCGACAACGGCATCAATCCACTTAAGTGCATTACCCTTTTTATCTAAAAATAAGCTGCTCGTTGCTGATGCTGGTGCTATTTCTCTACCATCAAAACTAGTCATATGCTTATTTTGTTCATCCCAGTGAAGCATAAACGTGCCACCACCAATACCGGATGATTGCGGCTCAACTAAGGTAAGTACCAGCTGAACAGCTATTGCTGCATCAACAGCACTTCCGCCTTGAGCCAATATATTAAACCCGGCTTTACTTGCATATGGATTGGCTGCCACCACCATGTATTTTGAACCATGAACAGCTTTCTTATTCTCATAACCTGTAGCAGCTTCAGGTTCTCGGGTTTCTCTTTTTGTAGTAACAGGGTTCGCTAAAACTGTATTAGCGATTAAAAGTAAGCTGGCCGATGAAAGCCATAAAAGGAGATTAATAGTCATTGGGAATCACATTGTTTTGTTTAGGAAAAATTATTCATTTTCTAAAAGATAACTGAAATTGATTAAACTGTACAAATTTATTTATGAGCGGCTGATAACAACCACAATCTATTCCTTGGTTTGTTGGAGAAATACTGATTTGTTGCAAATCCCCTTCAAGTAATGAAAGTGCGTAGCAAGTGGCTTCCAAACTTGATAAGGCCTTTGCTTTTGCTACCTTGCGAATTAAATATTGACCTTGATTGGCTACAATATCAGGTAAACAAATTTGCTTTAGAGATTGTAAGTTTTTAGATAACATAAACATACGATAAACTTTTTTCCATGTACCATCGAGTATTATCAATAGTGGTGGTTTATTGTTGTCAAAAAATTGTTGCTTATTGTCACTACCATTTATATTTAAAGGAATAACTTGAGCTTGTTTACTGGGATAAAGCAAAACTGAGCTATGTTTAGCTAATAGATGGTTTAATTCAGTATTTTTTGTAAAATCTTCGCCTACCAATACCTGACATAAATCAAATGAACGTTCTAACAAGGCGACGGTGCCTTTAACTTGCTTTACCTCTGTTGGGTGTTGCAATACTAAAACTGGAATTATATTGTTGATCTTATAGATAAAAGCACAAATACAGGCCCTTGTAGGACGTTGACACTGTGTACACAAATTTCTAGCCATAAAAGAAATGTACCGTATATATTAAAATTACTATGCCGACATTGTATACTCAAGCAATAAAGACTTCAGCCTTAAACATTAACAGACATGAATTTTAGTAATTTACCTCTATCTCGCCGCCAATCTTCACTTGTTTTACTGCTCTTTGCCTTATCTCTATTACTTTTTATTTTAGAAAATGTAATTGGCGACTCTATTACTCAGGCGTTGTTCTATCAAAGAGACTTAATAAGTAAAGGAGAGTTATGGCGCATATTTACAGGTCATTTACTTCATACTAATGGCTTTCATTTATCCCTTAACTTAGCGGCATTAATTTTACTTTGGGCGCTTCATGGCCAATTTTATAACCTAAAGAATTACAGCGGCGTATTTTTAAGTTGTGCCGTTAGTACAAGTTTAGGTATATATTTCTTTAACCCTGCATTATTACAATACGTAGGTTTATCAGGGGTCTTACATGGCATATTTATATTTGGGGCGTTAATGGATATCTTTAATAATGATAAAACAGGTTATCTTTTGTTCATCGGTGTATGGCTCAAGATTGCCCATGAACAACTATACGGAGCCAGTGCTGATGTTAGTAGTCTAATTGAAGCTAATGTGGCTGTAGATGCACACCTATGGGGGGCCATCGGCGGTCTATTGTTTTCTATTGTTTATCTATTAAAAATAAAAAAAACCAGTAGCCTTGGTTAGCTACTGGTTTACCAACATAACGATCATTTAATAGATGATTATAAAGTGTTTTCAAACAACTTATAAATACGACGATATTCATTTAACCACGAGCTAGGTTGAACAAAACCGTGGGGCTCGACCGGATAAATGGCCGTTTCAAAGTCTTGTTTCTCTAATTCAATTAAACGTTGCACTAAACGAACCGTATCTTCAAAAAACACATTATCATCGACCATTGGTGCATTTATCAATAGTGGCTTATTCAAACCTTCAGCAAAATAAATAGGCGAGCTACGTTCATATGCTATAGCATCGTCTGCAGGTGTATTTAAAATATTAGCAGTATAGCCATGATTATAATATGCCCAATCAGAAACCAAGCGAATAGCGGAGCCAGATTCGAATAAATCAGGTGCTGTAAACATCGACATAAGTGTTAAAAACCCACCATATGAGCCACCATATGTTCCGACTCTATCAGCATCTACATTTGCATTTTCAACAATCCAATTTACACCGTCACGCATATCTTCAACTTCAACTTTTCCCATATGACGATATATACTGGTTCGCCAATCTCGGCCATACCCGGCTGAAGCGCGATAGTCCATATCTATTACGACATACCCTTGCTGTACTAACATAGAGTGAAACATAAATTCGCGGAAATAACCTGACCAGCCTAAATGAGAGTTTTGCAAGTAACCTGCGCCATGGGTAAACATTACCGCACGGTTTTTTTCATTGGTCTTATCATAGTTTTCTGGTAAATAAACACGTGAATATATCGGCTCTTTTTGATGGCTCGAAGGTATGGCAACTATCGTTGGTGCTGACCACGGCATGGCTTTAAACGCTTCTGAAACAGTATATGTTATTTGTACTGCATCATCCGCCATTAGTGTTTTAACATACAACTCTGGTGGCATTGTTAAGCTTGAATGTTCGATTAGTAACTTTGATTCATCTGGGCTTAGGGCGTAATTATTCATTCCGCCTAAATCTGTTAGGGCACTAAGGCGCTTGGTTGAATCAACTTGATAAATTTCATAAATGCCAGGGTGTTTTTTATTCGCCTTAAACACAAAGCGCTGTTTGTCTTTCATTAACGTAACAGCACTCACTTCAAATTTTCCTGAAGTTAATTGTGTCGCTTTTTTACTACTCAAGGCCTTATGATAAAGGTGCGAGTAACCGCTTTCTTCAGATAAATAATAAAGTGCACTATTACCCACCCAATCAAACTCATTCAAAGAGTAGTTAATCCACGCATCATCATGAAGCTTATGTTGAGTAACCAATTCACCCTTAGAAAAATCAACCGTTGTTAACCAACGGGTTTTATTATCCCAAGCCTCTAAAAACATAGCCACTTCACTGCCATCTGTACTCCATTTAACGGGGTGCCACATTTGCAATAAATGAATATTTCGCGCTTGTTTTTTGCTCGTGTAGTTTTTCCCTTCTCGGGCAAAATTTTCCTTTTTTACTTTTGCGAGTACATCCGCATCAAAATCAGGCAAACTTTCATAACTCAACGCTGTTTTCTGCCCGGTGCTCAAATCAATAATAAAAAGCGTTTCTTGGTATTGTCGGTTATTAGCCACGCGTGCACGCACTTTTTCTGCGGCGATTGTGCCATCTTTAGTAACATAATTTGGCATAATATCAGCTTTATCACGACTAGATTTTGCTGAAGCTATGCTGACTAATAACTTATCACCCGCTGGCGATAAACTAGCGTGACTGACGCGATTATCTTTTCCGAAATAAAATTTACGTTGGAAAATAGAACTATTATTTGTGGTTAGCTTATTTTTTTGTTCTTCTTTAAGTTTTGCATTTCTTTGTTGTAGCGCAATGTAGCTAATTAATTTATGTTGCTCTTTCGCTAAGTAACTCGCTGGCGCTTGAATCTCTTTTGGCTGCTCTTTCATTTGTAAGTTAGCTAATTCAACAATTTGTCCTGACGATAAATTATGGGAAAAGAAGCTGTTTCCTGCTCTATAGGCTACTTGACCATTTGTTAAAAATATCGCGTCAGTTTCTTGGGTAGAGGTATGTGTGATCTGAGTTACCATTTTACTGGTTAGGTCTTTCACGAAAACATTACCACTATAGGTGTAAACCTCATGGCTGTCAGTTATGTTTCTTTTGGCATTATTGTTTGAAACTTTATGCTGGTTAGATAACTTTACTTTGCTAACGGTTGAATTAGCAGCCAATGACTTGACCAACAAATCTCTTAGTGGTGTTCCCAATTGCTTTTGTTTATAAAAAACCGTATTACTATCATCACCCCAATACCATGATTCAGGCGCGCGACCAAACCAGTCAGGATCAGCCATTATTTGCTCTAGGGTAATAGTTTGATTAGCAGAAATCACTGCTGCATCAACACTAGCAGGTACTATAACCGTTGCAGGCAAAGAGGCTTTGTCAGGATTATTTTGTACTAGTTTTTCCGTGTTTACACATGCAACTAAAGATAAACTTAAAGTAGCAGCTAATAATTTTAATTTCATAAATTTATAGTCTCAGAATTCAAAGTAAGAATAAGGGTGATGGATGAACAATAGTTGTTTTAGTTATACTGATCAAAACCAAATTGATCAATATGCTAATGGCAATAGGTTATTTAAATTTAGGGTAAAAGTGTAATGGAATGCTACCAATAGTTACTTTTATACGACAATTGTCTTTTATTGCAATGACCGTTGTCAGTCAATGCAGTTAAAAACTGCTATAAGTAAATAAATACATTTTATTTTAAAATGAATAAAGAAAAAGAGACGTTATGTTCAACCTCTAATGCTTTCAATTTTTCAATATGATGAGCTTCGATAATTGTTCCTTTGGTCAAAAGGATACTTTGATTAGGGGTCGCTAAATCTTTAGCGAGAATATGGTCAACTTCAAGTTGCGAAATATTAACAATATACTCAACACTACCCTCGGTTGCATTTGGCATGCTCTCCAGTAAGGTAATAAATTGATTAACAACATGGGGATCATATATTGATTTAGACAGTTCCTTAATACGGTGTTGAGCCTCAATAATAGAAATAACAGCTTGTGTTTGTCTACCAATAGCTAAGTTATCGTATGCGGAGACTACCGATAATATCCGAGATCCAAGAGGGATATCTTCCTTAGACAAATGCTCCGGAAGACCTAGCCCATTATAATGCTCTGGGATATGCTTAATGATGTTGGCGATATTACTAAGCTCTTTTACTTTGAGTAGCAAATTGAAACCTTCACTATAAAAGTTATTAAATAAAGTTCGGTCTTGTTGACTCATTGAGTCAAACGTTTGCACTAGTAATGATTGTGGTAGGGCTAACTTGCCAGTTTCATATAGTAGACCTGCAATATAAATTTGAAAAATAACCAGTTTGTCATTCGTCAACTGTTCTGCAACAAGTCTAGCTTGCGCAGCAACTCTATAATTGTGCTTAGTCTTGTCTTGAGTATGAAGAGAAATAGTATCCGCATTAAGGTCAATGAATGTTGAAAATGTTTTTTTGAGCCTTACAAAACTTTTAGCTTCTCGATATGAAAGCAATTCTAGTTTTTTCTTGCCTTTATCGACTTCTAGCCCTAAGGCATCATTTAAAAGAGAAAGCTCAGCATTCTTTTCAATATTTCTTCTTAATAACCTTTTAGATTTAACTTCAGAAAGAAACAACTCGTGCGCTAACTTTAGTTCAGAGACCAATTCATTATTGTCCCATGGCTTAGCAAAATAATGAGAGATCTTTCCTTCATTTACTGCAGAAACTGTTGAGTTAATATCTGCATGACCGGTTAAAAGAAAACGTTTTGACCTTTGACTAATTTCTGTGACTCTTGCTAAAAATGTAGCTCCGTCCATTATAGGCATACGCATGTCTGATATAACCAGAGGTACAGGATTATTTTTAAAGAAATCTAATGCCGCAAGCGGATCTGAAAACAAATGCAGCTCAAACTCTTTTCGTAAAAGCCTTTTAAGCGCGTTAAGCACATCTTCTTCATCATCTACTATTAATAACTCAGGTTTAGTCATTGCACAATTCCATTTTTATAGCCATTGAATGGCAATTACCGCATAAGCATATGATTAGCCGCTTTTAAATTTCTTTCGTATCATCATTAAGAACACCCATTTAGAGGAAAATCATACTTCAGTATAACTATCAAGTAAGAGGAGAGAGCTTAGTGTTTAACCATAGCAATATTATTATTTAAATGTAAACAAACAAAGTAGTTATAAGCGCTCTTTTAATAAAAAAACGCTTAGCATCCAATCAAATAGTTATCAATTTTATCTGCCCTATTTTGCCATGACTCACTAATGACACTATTAGTTCTTACCTTTTTAACTGAGGTTATCGCCAGCAAATCATTAATATGGACAATGCTATCAAAATTCATCTTTGTAGTAACTTCGGCATTGGCAAGTAAAATAGCTTGGGCTATATCCTCTTTGTCACCAATAATTTTCACATGATCTTCGTAAGCGGCTACTGCATTAAATTTTGTGGATACTACTGGCGTACCACTGGCTAAATACTCTCTTAATTTTAAAGGATTACACATTTGTATTTGTTTGTTGTTTATAAATGGTAGTAAAGCAACACTCCAGTGTTGAATATAATTGGGTAATTCATAGTGCTGCTTAGCCTCCAAGAAATATATATTTGGCACACCAAGTAATGCATCTATATTGCACTCGACATTACCAATAAAGACAAAGTTCCAACTTGGTAGGCTTCTGGCGGCAGATAAAATAAGATCTTGATCTATCCATGTCGAGATACTGCCATAAAAGCCCGCAATAAAGCCTCCCCTTGGTAAGTCATCAGGCATTTCTCTTTGCTTATTATTAAACAAAGGAAAGTTGACTCCATGGGGCACTATTACTGCCTTTTCTTTTGGGAATTTACTTAACAAGGCTTCGCTTGCGGTAAATACATATTTTACTTTGTTAACAAGTAACTGCTCTTTTTTTAAGACCACAGCATGATCTACACCAGCTAAACTTCCAAAGTCATCACCACAATAATATACACTGATGCTGTTTTCAAAGAGCGATATATAATCAACGGCTGTCGGTAACGAACACCATACAATGGGGTCTTTAATATCAAGGCTTATTACAGCCTTTCTTATCTGCCTAGCTAACATCCACTTACTTATTTTCACCGAAAGCCATGAATTTGCACAAGGCACAACCAAAGGACTTATAACGGTAAAATTGCTGCATTGGTTTATTTCTGCGAGTTTAGAATCTTCTTTCTTAGATCGGATATATGATGTTAATTTTTTTACCACACGGTAAAAATCTCGCCATGTCAATTTAGGTTTTCTCAAGCCTATCGAATTAATCCAAATTACTTTTCTATGTTGATTTAATTCTTTGATAAGATGCTGAGTTGAACTTGGATGACCGCCCCAATCTTCACCAAATACGATTAATGGGCGACTCTTGTTAACTTTAGTTTGGATGGGCATGTTTATCTCCTCAAAGTGACTTCACTATACGAGCCGGCACTCCTGCAGCCAAGACATGCTTAGGTAAGTCTTTGGTAACAACACTTCCAGCAGCCACAATGCTACCCTCGCCTATTGTTACCCCTGGCATAACTTTCACTCCTGTGCCAAGCCACACATCATTTTCTAGGATAATATCGCCAATTTGATTTTCTGTATCTGGCTTACCCTTTGCGCGTTCCTTAGCATCAACAGGATGACCTGGATATCCTGCTAAAAAGCAATCACCGGCAATACGAACGTTATCACCTAAAATAACGGTAGTGCCAACAGAAATAGAGGTACGCCAAGCAATTCCGACATTGTTTCCTATTACTAGCGATGGACGGTAATTACCTACCGTGCGCCCGCTTATCGTGGTCATAGCCGCCAACCGAACGTCATCTCCCATAGTGATTTCTAAACTACCAATAACAACGGGTAAGCCACCATATAAATAGAGGCGCTTCGGCTGGTTATTAACCCTTGTTTTGAAGATAGCCGTATAATAAAAAATACGGGTAAAGTCAGAAAATACTTGCTTAAGTGTTATATGCAATACATATAAAACACTAAAAATAATTGGAACTTGTGGGATCTCAAATGATTTAATTGCAAACCAACTTCTCTTTATCAATTTAGCCATTTTATGATCACTTGTTTTTGCCCATTGTTTGGCATATTTCATATTGAATGTATTCATTAGACTACTACCAACTTTGCTATTATTAATTAAACAATGCTTCTTCCAATAAATTACCCTCAACATAGGCCAGTAATTGCAAAGAAATGACATTGACGAATAGTGAAGTTGAGCGGAAGCATTTGTGTAATCCAAAAGATTTTTCGAATCAAACTTAACTCGTCACAAACGACTCTGTCACCCATACGTCCACACACGATAACTACCTTTGATAACTGTACAGCTTTACACTGCATAAGACGTACCAATCAAAAACAATCGTTTATTAACAATTACATAAGTATTTGAGCAGGCAAATAATTGCATTTTGCAATAAACGATTTAGCTAATTGATAATAGAGTTGAGAATCTTCGAATAGCACTTTAGGTTGGTATAACCGCGTGCAAATTGTTGACTATTCTTTGCCAGTCTATTACGTAACTCACCATCATTGATAAGGGTCAAAATAGCAAAGCATAAACTTTGGGGGTTATTGGCATCAAACTTCAAGCAATTGATGCCATGGGTTAAGTGTTTATCCCAATAGGCACCATCTTTTGGGATAACAATAGTTAAACCTGCCACCATCGACTCTAGAATAGATAAGCCAAATGGCTCTTTTATTGATGTTGATACAAAAATTGAAGAATTGGCTCTAATGTGATCTAAATCTTTTGGGTCTTCCTGGAACTTTATTTTATATAGCTCTCGCGATGGCGCTATGACATCGTTATTTTTGGCTACGATAAAGCATGCATCACCATAATAATTACTTAGAATGTGTTCTGCTTGCTGATCTAGCTCTTTGAAAGCTTCGACAAAAAGTTCAAGTCGCTTCCAAGGTAAAAGTGAAGCGGCCCATAGCACACCAACAGCACTGTTTTCTTGTTTCTTTGATATAGCATTAGCATCGACTGAATTGACAAAGTCGTTAAATCTTGGAGAATTTAAGAGTGAAAAGCTATTGCTCCTAACCAGCGCGTTCTTAATTGAAGCCTCTGTAGATTGAAGATAATGCACGCTATAAGCTTTTTTTAATCCATAAGCAGCGATACGCGTCTCAGGCACATTTCCTTGAACGAGCTGTATAACTTCACATCGAACAATAATACTTAGTACATAAAGAGATAAATCTACTGTTGGTCCAGAAATCCCTATTACCTTAGAAAAAGTTCCTCGCTTAATGAAGTAATACAATAAAACTAAGCTATAGAAAAAATGTTTAAGAAAGTAGCCGAGCCCTTCTGTTTTATTAACTAAAAAGTTTACTGAGTACAGCGGTAAAACTTCAACATTACAAGGCTGCCAAGAAAGCTTATCATTTGAGACCACAACCACAGAAAGGTTTTCAGGAAACGTCGACAATACTGATTGTGCCACCTTTTTTGAACCGCCTTTATAAGGCACAGGATCAAAAATCAACACCTGCTTAGTCATATCTCACCTTCCGTTTAAGTAAGTTATTTAACTTTTCAGAGCATGATTTCACAAAAATAAAGAAAGTAGCGACAAAGCATGAAAAAAATGATTTTTGTCTTGATGCAAACAGCATGTGGTATTGCTGCTCAACTTCAGCACTTTGATTAATCAGAGAATAATTATTGCTAATGTGCTCTTTGCCACTTATGGCCAATTGCTTTGCAAAATTAGGGGTCTCTATCAATCGCGATATCGCAATTGCTAACTCATCGCAATTTCCTGCAGGCACTAACAAGGCATTTTGCTCGTGAGTATAAATTTCATTAACACCAGGAACGGTTGTACTGATAATAGGTAACCCTGACAAACTTGCTTCAGCTAAAGTTAAACCGAACACTTCTTCTAAAGGCACAGAAATAAAACAATCTGCATTGCTGGAATATAAGCTACCAACATCAGAAACTTCAGAAAATATTGAAACCACATCACCAAGTTTTAATTGTTCAATTAACTGAAGTAAATTACTCAGCTCTTCTCCGCTCCCGAAAATTGCCAATTTTACCGAGCGCATTGTGCCCAACCTATTTAAACTAGCGATTAAAGTATCTATGCCCTTGCGTTTGATCAACGAACCTATATAAAGAATAACGAAATCATCTTCTTTTGCGTTAATCATTTCTCTGATATTTATAAGTACTTTGGATTCCACTCTTTTTTCTGAAATGCCATTGTGAACGACAGATAAAATCTTTGGTTCAAATTCATAGTCGTTAAAAATAGTCAAAACAGCTTTGCTTACCCCAATCACTCGGTCGGCAAAATGAAATAGCAATATAACTCTATCTCTTTGTTGATATCGTGCGTGTAAGTGTAGAAGTAGTGGTACTCCCATTAATTTACATACCAAAGATAGCCATTGACATGGTGCCCCGTTATTACAATGAACCAAGTCAATATCATGCGCTTTTATGATCTTCTTGGTCTTTAGTAAAATTTTGAAATATTGAAAAAAATCCCACCGTGGCAGAGTCCAATAACCAATATTGACAAACCTGTCTAGAATAACTTTAGCGCCGATTTTAGTAGCCTCTTGAGCTAGCACTTTACTGTTACACCACAAAATAGGCTTTCTGCCAAGGTTAATTGATGAAGTTAGCATATCCAAAAGAACAATTTCACTACCGCGTATCCAATCTTCACCGTAGTGTACGAACAAAACATTTTTCATATTTAGCTCCTTCAAATTTTTTAAACTTAATTTTCAGCCTATTCTTTATGAAAATAACGTTGTAAAGCGATAACAAGTGCAACCTGTAAGTAAATTGGCCAGATAAAACCTTGAGTAAGAAAGGTGCCTGACACGACAAAGCCAACAATGCCCGCAGGGGCTGCATTAACAGTAACTCTCATGCCAGGTGAAAGCTTAGCTAAATCGGTATTTTTTAAAATTTTCCAAGCGGCAGTAAAGGTTGTCACAATCAAACCTACAAACAAAAATAGCCCTAAGAATCCTGACTCCGCTAACACGCCAAACCAAGTAGAATGCACCGCATGATTCATTCCATCCCAATGTGTGCTATAAGAAAAATAATTATGGATAAAGTTGTTTATACCTACTCCTAAAAATGGATTATCAAGGGCCATATTCCAGGCAGCTTCCCAAGCATATATACGTCCCATTGCAGATTCATCAATACCTTCTTCTGCTGCTCCTCCTGACGATCTATCGCTAATACCTGCTACTGCAAACAATATCAATAAAACAACAGTACCACCGCCAAACAGCATTATTTTTGAACGTACTCGATTGTAGGCAAATAACCCCACAACCGCTAAAAATCCTAACAACCCACCCCTACTTTGCGTTGCCAATAAAGCAAAAAGCAACAAAACAAATACTACAAAAGCAAATACCCTTTCAAATCGAGTTAATTGATTCTCTAAAAAAGACGCTATTGCATATGCCATAGGGTAAAGTAACACTAGCGCCAAATCATTAGGATCGCCAAGCAGTGAGCCAATATCTCGTCCTATGGTAACTCTTGTCCCTTCTACAAGGCCCACGCCATTAGCTTTGTTTATTAGAGCGACAATGCCTACACATGCACCCGCTACAAGAAAAATACGGCATGAAATGATAAAGTGACTTTCCTCGCGCATCATCCATGCAATAACGAATGTCATTATAATGATTTTACTATATACCCCAGTCCAAGCTGTCGTTGCTACACCAACATTAGCTGAAAATGGAATTGCTAAGGTTACAAGAATGAAAAATAACATAAGGTAAGTAAACTGTTTGCTCCAATAAGGATGCAAGTTTCTAGTTATCGTTAAACGAATAGAAATTACCAATAGTGAGCCTAATGCAAGCATCATTGGAAATTTTAAAGGCTCTATCATCGGAAAAACTTCATGAATTCTAAAGAAAGAAAAAACCACAAACCCTATAACCACATAGAATGAAAAACGAACTACCCCCCAAAGCGCAAAAGGAACGACCCCAAAAGCAACCAAAACTATAGGATGTGGGAAAAGGTACATAACGCTAACAGTTAGCATTATGTACGTAGCAATGGCAAATCCCTTTAAATTGCAACTATCCATGCGTTACTCTCTATTAATTGCCCAAGCCACATTGCGATTATTGCTGCACCAAAAGCAGTGCATAAATAGCCAAACCGGTAAGGAAGATAAAGTTGTTTTTGACTATAATGATAGAATAAAACCAAACGTAGGATATTAGCCACTAATAGAGAAGCTATTGCGCCGACAACCATGAATATCGGCACTAAAACAAGCAATAATAAAGCCCCAACACCACAGCTAAAAAAATTGATATTCATTTGAGTTTGACTGCTCTTATCAATAAAACACCCTAAATTTAGTAACTCAGATACCATTTTGATTAACATACAAAGCAATAACCAAGGTAATATTGTTATAGCTGAGTGATATTCAACTGGGGTTAACAATTGGATTAAATACGGACCAATAAACCCTATTGCTCCGCAGGTCAAAACAGATATTATAGAGCCAAGAATAGCAAAATGCGCATTGACTTCCTTGCCATTCGATTCATTTAAAACGCTATATCTTTTAGGGAGCCACCACAAAGTAAAAGGTTGAATGAGTAAAGTAGGAACTAAAGCAAACTTAATAGCAATTGCATAAGCTGCAATTTCCTTTGCTCCAAAATATTCTGCTAATACCCACCTATCCATCCCCGAGAGCGCAAATGTTGCTAAGCCACCAATAAAAATAGGTGATGCGTATTTTGAAATGTTAATTAAGTTGTTTAGTGAAAAGTGCAGACCCGTTTCTTTAATTTGTATAAAACATAAGAAAACTGCAACAATAACAGAGGAAACAGCTCCGGCTGCTAGAATACTTGATATCCCCATTCCTTGGGCTAACCAGTAAACTGATAATACCACCTGCAACAACACCTTCAGCATAGTGATTTTAAAAAACAATATCGCATTATCAGTTATGCGTAACCAGGCTAAGGGCACATTAATTAGACCACTAACGGCTAAGGCCATCCCTAGTAAATAGACTTCGTGTGCAGTAATTGCATCCGGGAGTAGCGTAGCAATTGAGGAAGATAAAAAATAAAAGAATAAATAAGAGCTGAAAGCAACAATAAGAGCGATGAAAAGGCATTCACCTGCATGCTTCTTTTTATCACTATACTCTTTGGCTAAACCCACAAATCGACAAAGTGCTTCAACTAAGCCAAAACCGAGAATAATTGAAAATACATTCGCCATTACCACCAGAATCTCCAACCTTCCATAATCTTCTGGTGACAAATAATGTGTATAAACAGGCAGCATTACTAACGAGATCCCCTTCATTAGAAACATACCTAAGCCATAGTAAACAGATTGACTCATCAGATTTCTATATTTTTTCTTAAGCATAGCCCTGCTCCATAAGTGCAGAGCTATAACATTGAATTATCTTAGGAATGATAGCTCTAGATGAAAAATTTGTTTTGATATAGTTTTTTGAAAATAGTGCAATCTTATCGCTACTTGAGTGATCAAATTTTGCTATTTTTTTCAGACGGTTGATAAAGGAATATTCATTTAAAGGAGGGATCAACCAACCTGTCTGGTTATCATGCACAACACTTGCTAAACCACCAACATCATAACTAACCACAGGAATACCTCTCGCTAATGCTTCTAAAGCAACCAAAGGGAGTCCTTCTTCGCGACTGGTGATACAAAGCAATTTTATTTGTGACCAGTAACCAGACATGGAATTGACTTGACCGACTAACGTTAAGTTTCTAGGTTTTAACCGATTTATTTGTCTAAACATTGGTCCATCGCCAAACATGGTAAATTCCATTTCAGGCAATTTTGTTACTATCTGATAAAATAGATCAGGACCCTTTTCAAAACTAAACCGACCAACAAAAGCAATTTTCTTGGCTTGTTTAGTATCCAAATTGTCTTCTTTAGGCATCTCAACAAAGTTTTGAATCACAGTAGTATTACTGCTAATCGATTGCGCTATTTGCTTAGAAACACAGATACAAGTAGAACGAAAAGCCGTAACTCTATCCAACCAACAATAGAAGCGCATTTTAAGATTTCCTCTTTCCCCTGCGTGAAAAGTAGAGACAATCGCCTTTTGGTATATAAACCCAAACAGGCGGCCAAAAATACCGGCTTTGTAACCGTGAGTATGAATAAGATCTACTTCTAATTTTTCAAGTAAACTAAAAAGTGAAAATATTCCTTTTTCGGCTTTGTACATAATTGACTTAATTGAGTCGTCCTGATCAAAAACAGGGTGAAAGCCATGATCGGTGATCAGCACAATACACACTTGCTTGCCACTCGCTACTAATCCTTTTGCTAAATGACAAACATGGGTTTCAATTCCGCCGTAAGTCTTACTATCTATTAATAAACAAATTTTATGTTGTGTACCTGCCATACAAACCTCAAAAAACTATTTAGCCTATCTGTTTATGAGCACAAAACAGGCCAGATAATAATTCAGCTATTTATCATGAAGTTAACATAATTAATGAATAACAATGTTTGCAAAACGAGAGTGGTATTTTTTATTTTGCAAAGCAGAATAATGTTGAAACGCCAATTGACATTGTCAAATTAAAAAGCATCTATTAGCGGATGTTAGCAACAATGCAGGTTAGCTGAAAATTATGTTATGGCTGAAATGAATTGGCAGAAATGTTGCAGAATAGATGATTAAATGATTAGCGCTTGATTGAGCAGGGTAATGATATGGAAACAAAATCTTTATTTTTAATATTAGCAAGTCCATCATTTATTTGGTTAGTACGACCTGATGTATACTCTCCATGGTATTTGGAAAACTTATTGGCGTCTCCCCTGGTCATTTTGATCGCTTATATTATTTTACTTGTACTATTAGTTAACTATCTTAAGACAAAGATTGTGATTTACACCTTTATGCTACACCTTAGTATTATAGGTACTTTGATAACTATAGATAGCAGCTTACATTCAAGCAAACAATGCAATAACCGCATCAGTGTTTTTCAATTCAATAATAGATATAATGAAAATGATAACCGAAAATTAGTCTCGCTATTAATGGGGACAAACTATGATCTGGTGGTATTACAAGAAATCAGCCCATTAGCAAGAAAGGAGCTTATCAATCAGTTAAGTCCTATATATCCATATTTTGTCACCGGTATTTCTTTAGCAGAACATATAGCAACAGACCAATTAATATTGAGTCAACATCCATTTACAAAAGAAAAATACTTCAAACACCAAAACAACTCTCATCTTATACAAATGAAATGGCACTATACTAATGAAACAATTCATTTATTCACATTACATCCTCCGTCACCGCGCACAAAAGAGCTTTGGAAAAAAAGAAACAATACTTTGTACCAGTTAGCTAGCCAAATAAAATTGTTGAAAAGTGAAAGTATATTAATCGTTGGTGATTTTAATCTTTCAAGCTTCTCAGCGAGAATAAAACTTTTCACAACGACATTAAATGGAAGTTTCAAAGGTTCATGGCCTAACATACAAAATATATTGCCATTTTTAACAGTTGCTATCGACCATGTTTTTATTAATTCGAACATGATGATATGTTCAAGAGAACGTATCGATGTTGTCAATTATTCAGACCATTACCCTATAATTACTCACATTAGCCTATAAAATTTTAGCGTCTAATTCATCCCAAGCCTGTTTTTTTCTATATATTGTTGATGGGCTCACTTCTAATAAAGCCGCAGCTTTAGGAATATTACCCTCGCAAAACCGCACGGCTTCTTCAATAACACCTTTCTCCACAAGCCATAAAGGGGTGATATCATTATTTTGAGCAACGGCTACGTTACTATTGGTAGGATCTGAACTTACTTCACTGACAAATAACTTAGTAGCCAAGTTAACATCTTGCCCATTTAACGGTGGTGGTAACATTGAAGGCAATACTTCTTCGCCATTATTTAAAACAACTAAATTTCGAATCACATTTTCTAGTTCTCTGACATTACCAGGCCAAGAATAGTTGAGAAAAATTTTCTCAACTGCTTTACTAAACTGCTTAAAAGCTTTGCGCTCTTCATTACATATATTACTCAGAAAACTCGTGGCAATTTTTAGGATATCAGCCCCTCTTTCTTTCAAAGCAGGTAAGTGAATGGGGATCACATGCAGCCGATAATAGAGATCTTCTCTAAACCTTCCCTCTTCTACTTCTTTTAGTGGCGCTTTATTTGTAGCGCAGATAAAACGTACGTTAACTTTTTCTAATTTGCTTGAGCCAACTTTTTGGAAGGTACCCGTTTGAACAAAGCGAAGTATTTTACTCTGTAGCTCGATATTCATTTCACATAGCTCATCTAAAAACAATGTCCCTTCATTCGCTAGCGTAGCAGCGCCTTCTCTGTCTTTTAATGCCCCTGTAAATGCGCCTTTTACGTGTCCAAAAATTTCACTTTCCATTAATTCTTTTGGAATTGCCGCGCAATTTAAGGCAACAAATTTATTATGACTTCGCGGACTTTGCTTATGTAACGCCTCAGCGCACAACTCTTTGCCTGTACCACTTTCTCCGGTGACAAAAACAGTGGCTTGACTTGGCGCTGCATTCTCAATGATATGATAAACGCTTTGCATTTCAGGTGAAGAACCAATAAAACCGTGATACTTATCACGTTCATATTTCTCCTTAAACACATCAACAATTTGTTTCAACTCATGATTTTTACTGGCATTTCTTAACGTTATTTGTAAACGTTTCGCCTCAATCGGTTTACTAATAAAATCGAACGCACCGTATTTCATGGCATCTACAGCCAAGTCAACAGAACCATGAGCAGTTAAAACGACAACAACTGTAGGTATTTGATGTTCATGAATATATTGCAATATAGTCATGCCGTCCACATCAGGAAGGTTTAGATCTAATATGAGCAACTTAGGAGGATCACTTTTTATTATGTCTAAGGCATCAGCTCCATTTTCAGTAAATGCTAGCTGGTATGGTTCGTTTGCTAAATAGCTTCCATATACAGCTGATAATGTCTGGCTATCCTCAACAATTAAGACTCTTGTAGTAGGCATATATAAAATTATCCCTTTAAAAATATCTGCATACCTTTAGTTTAGCTAATATATTAGGGATTGTTGATCTTTCATGGTTAAATTTTGTTTGCATTAAATGCTTTTTAAACACGACTCGAGGAATTTAGCATAGTCGTTCTACATAAATACCTCGGAACAAAGAGCAAAAAGCATTTAAATTAATCCGAAAAACAGCGTTTATTAGCTATATCTACTGCGTTATTGCACTTTAGCGTATCGCGACATAGAGCTAGCTTATTAGAGAATGCAAGAGCAACAGATCTTAGGTTTACTTAATCTTTTTCTACAACAATAAAAGTCATATCATCATTTAATTCACCGCAATAACTTATAAGTTCACTGTAAATAGCGTCTGACAATTGTTCAACTGATAGTAAATCACCTTTTTCATTCAGTTTAGCAATAGCGTCTAAAAATAAGTTTGACTGTTGATCGCTCTCTGCCCAATCTAAAAAACCATCAGTAAAAAGTAACATGCGTTGATTTGCTACCAAATTGATACGTTTAGTGCAATAACTAGTATCTGCACAAACCCCTGGCAACCGACCTACAAGGCTTACTTCCTCTATGCTTTTATTACTTAATATTTTCGGACTAGGGTGTCCAGCACTAACAAGGTCAATATAATTTTCATTTAACTCTATGCCTACGCAAGTGAGCAGCATTTCACTTAACAGTGGGTCGTTAAATACCTGCTTAGACAAAAGGGTAAATATATCCGCAATACGTATATCTGCGGTTTGTTCAATCAACCCTTTGATATATCCATCAAAGGAATGGGCAAATAGTTTTGATGTGGCATCATGCCCCATTACATCAGCTAGAATTAATATTTCTCTATTGGCAAATGATTTTTGCACAACAAAATCACCTCCTCCGATTTCTGGAGAAAGAGTCTTTAGTGCCATTGAATAATAGTTATTGTTATTGAGTATGTTTGGTTTTAACGCGTTATTAAAAACCTTATGTGATTGATGACTAAGTTGACGATTTCTAATAAGCGTTCGCTCTATAGACATCAATAACCTCTCCTTACTGATTGGTTTAGTTAAGTAATTATCTATTCCTAGCTCACTTGCCGATACTTCCATTTTAGGGTCATCATTCGCCGTTAAAAAAATAAAAGGTACTTGCGACATCTCAGGGTCATTTTGCAGTGCACTTTTTACCGCAAGGCCGTCAATATTTGGCATTTCAATATCACAGATGACTAAATCAAATCGTTCCTTCGACATATTCATAAGAAAGTCTTGGCCATCTTGGTAACTAACTACACTATATTGCTCGGATAAATATGAAGTTAGCAACGTTCTTTGCATAGGTTCATCATCTATTATGGCAATGACATTTGATGAGTTAATTTCGTTTGGGCATAGACTAAATTTAAAGACATTCTGTTTACCTTTTCTACTATAAAGACTGAGAGGGAAAAGGTGGAATATAATATCAAGTCCCATGCCTGACTCGTCAAATTGAGGTGGTTGATGAAAAGTAATCCCTCGTTCTAGACCGGTAAAATAACCGCCATCATCCTGAATAATAAAAGACAATCCATCATTACTACGCACAATATCGACTGAAACCTTAGTTGTCTTAGGCTTTGAATGTTTAACTAAGTTTGTTAAATACTCTGATAATGCTAATAAAATTTTATTGTGATAATGCTTTTGCACGTTTAGCTTTACAAGTATTCGCCCAACCTCAGCTCGAATAACTTTAACTTCATGAAGGTCTGG
>MAAB01040512.1_pt1 | contig 42425 bp, 39 predicted proteins | sample 1115991 | NCBI WGS metagenome assembly MAAB01 (sample SAMN04961124, study PRJNA320927) | seawater metagenome | isolation source: sample BD02T18 sea water enriched with oil for 18 days | place: USA:Gulf of Mexico | collected 2013-07-27 | reverse complement strand
TCAAGTATCGGTAACAATGCTGATGAAGTATTGGCCTCATTAAAAGCTGGTAAATCAGGTATCTCTCATTCTGAAAGTTTTGCAGAGCAAGGTCTACGTAGTCAAGTTTGGGGTAAACCCGATATTGAAACCAAAGACCACATTGATCGTAAAGCCATTCGTTTTATGGGTGATGCTGCAGGTTATGCTTATATCGCTATGGACCAAGCTGTTAAAGATGCAAAATTAACTGAAGATCAAATATCAAATGTACGTACCGGTATTGTTGCTGGTTCAGGTGGTGCATCATCAGAGAATATTGTTGCCTCAACTGATACGCTTCGTAACCGTGGTATTCGTCGTGTTGGACCTTATGCCGTGCCAAAAACCATGGGTAGTACAGTGTCTGCTTGTTTAGCTACACCTTTTAAAATTAAAGGTGTTAACTACTCAATTAGTTCTGCTTGTGCTACGAGTGCGCATTGTATCGGTAATGCGATGGAACTTATCCAATTAGGCAAACAAGATATTGTTTTTGCTGGTGGTGGTGAAGAAGTTCATTGGTCACTTGCTATGATGTTTGATGGTATGGGGGCATTATCAGCCGGTCGTAATGATACGCCTGAGTTAGCTTCACGTACCTATGATGCCGACCGAGACGGTTTTGTAATTTCTGGCGGCGGCGGTATGGTCGTTGTTGAAGAATTAGAACATGCCCTTGCACGTGGTGCACATATTTACGCTGAACTAGTAGGCTACGGCGCTACTTCAGACGGTTATGATATGGTCGCTCCAAGTGGTGAAGGCGCAGTTCGTTGTATGCAACAAGCCATGCAAGGTGTTGAAGGTAAAGTTGATTATTTAAATACTCACGGTACTTCTACACCGGTTGGCGATGTAAAAGAATTAGGCGCAATTCAAGAATTATTTGGTGATGATTCACCAGCTATTAGTGCTACAAAAGCGATGACAGGTCATGCACTTGGTGCTGCTGGCGTTCACGAAGCTATTTACTCAATCTTAATGATGGAAAACAGCTTTGTTGCACCATCTATCAACGTTGATAATTTAGATGAAAAAGCACAAGGCTTAGATATTGTGACTGAAAAACGTGATGTTGAATTAGACCTTATTATGTCTAACAGCTTCGGTTTTGGTGGTACTAATGCCACCTTGGTAATGAAAAAATATAAATAAGCTTATATTTTGGAGCTAAGCTCCGACTTAATGCTAATTTTCTAAGTAATAATAAACCATGCTAAATAATATTTAGCGTGGTTTTTTTATAAATAGTGACAAATTTTTTAGCACTGTTGGGTTAAATTTAGTACTTATGCTCTAAATGCGCGTATAATTGAGTGCTTTAATGTCTTTAGTCAAATAGTTAGAATTTATGAAAATATATTTTGATGAAAATATGCCATTTGCCAAAGAGTTTTTTAGTGAACTCTGCCACCTTAACAACAGCATCGATGGCGAAGAGCAGGGAGAGTTAGTTCCTTTTTCAGGCCGGACGTTAACCGCAGCACAGGTTGCTGATGCAGATGTTCTCTTAGTACGTTCAATTACTCAGGTTAATGAACAACTACTTCACTTGAATGATAAAATTTCTTTTGTTGGTAGTGCCACTATAGGTACTGATCATATCGACTTAAGCTATCTCGCCAAACGAAATATTACCTTCCATTCAGCGCCAGGTTGCAATGCCATTTCAGTTGCTGAGTATGTACTCAGTGCATTAGTCGTTTTAGCTGAGCGGTATTTACTCACTTTATCTTCATTAACCGTCGGTATTGTTGGCGGCGGTAATACTGGCACTCGTTTAAGTGAAAAACTCACTGCATTAGGTATTGAACATAAAATCTGCGATCCTTTATTAGAAAGAAAGCAAGCAGAAAGAAAACAAGCCGAAAAGCAAAGACAAGATAACAGTAACAAGCCTACTGACAAACGGAGTTATGTAACGCTTGCAGATGCATTAGCTTGTGATGTTATTTCCTTGCATGTACCTAAAGTTGTGGGCGGTGAGCATCCTACCGACAAATTGATAAATGCAGAGAACCTAGCCTTACTGCGGGATGAACAAATATTGATCAGCGCTTGTCGTGGTGATGTTATTGATAATCACGCTTTATTAGCACTTAAAGTGGCAGGTCATGGCGTCAAAGTTGTGCTCGATGTTTGGCAAGGAGAGCCCAATGTTCTTGAAGCCTTAATTCCTTATACTGAAATAGCCACAGCACATATAGCAGGTTATAGCTTAGAAGGAAAAGCTCGTGGCAGTGAAATGCTCTATCAGGCATTATGTCAACAGTTAACAATTACGCCTAAATATCAGTTAGCAAACTTTTTACCGTCGGCCAGTATCCCTGCAATTGAAATTAATCAAGATTTTAATCAAATATTACTAAACCAGTTAGTTAAAATGGTTTACGATGTTAGGCGGGACGATGCAATATTTCGTCAACAATTATTTGTACAAGGTTTCGACAGTTTAAGGAAAAATTATCCCGTTCGAAGGGAGTTTTCTGCTGTTACGGTCAACTTATCATCTACTACTTATAGCGATGTACCACATCGTTTAGGTTTTAATAAAAATTAATTTAAACTATCGAGACGACTCATTTGTTTGAGAAAGTCTAATGAAGAGAGAGAGGAACATGGCACAAAAATTTGATGTATGCATACTTGGCGCAACAGGGTTAGTTGGCAAAACTATTATGGAGATTCTTGAAGAACGAAAGTTTCCGATTAATAAATTATATCCCTTAGCAAGTGCTCGCTCTGCAGGTGAAATTATTGAATTTAATGGTCAAAGTATTGAAGTATTAAATGCAGATGATTTTGATTTTAGCCAAGTTCAAATTGGTTTCTTTTCTGCCGGTGGTTCCACTTCAGCTAAATTTGCTCCTATAGCTGCTGAAGCTGGCTGTATTGTTATTGATAATACCTCTGAATTTCGTTATGAAGCTGATATTCCTCTTGTTGTGCCTGAAGTTAATCCTGATGCGCTAGCTGAATACCGTAACCGCAACATAATCGCTAACCCTAATTGTTCAACTATTCAAATGATGGTTGCATTAAAGCCGATTTATGATGCCGTAGGTATTAGCCGTGTGAATGTTTGTACTTACCAATCAGTTTCTGGCGGTGGTAAAGAATCTATGGATGAGTTAGCGAAACAAACTGCTAATTTGTTAAGTGGCAAACCAGTTGAAAGTAAAAACTTTTCACGTCAAATCGCTTTTAATGTAATTCCACAGATTGATGTTTTCTTAGAAAATGGTTACACCAAAGAAGAAATGAAAATGGTTTGGGAAACTAAGAAGATCTTAGGTGATGAAAACGTGCTCGTTAATCCAACTGCAGTTCGTGTTCCTGTATTCTTTGGTCATGGAGAGTCCTTGCATATTGAAACGAACTCACCTATTTCAGCTGAAGCAGTTAAAGATTTATTAGAGCAAGCTCCTGGTGTTGTTGTTTGTCGAAATGATGAAGACTTCCCTACTCAAATTGGTGACGCTAGCGGAAAGGATGATACTTTTATTGGCCGTATTCGTGAAGATATCAGCCATAATTGCGGCATTAACATGTGGATTGTTGCGGATAATGTCCGTAAGGGTGCGGCAACGAATAGCGTACAAATTGCTGAATTATTAGTAAGAGATCATTTAAGCTAACTTTTATTACAATAATTAGTAAACAAAAACTCGTTATTAACTGTAGCAATACCGTTATTGACGAGTTTTTTAGTTTTAATCCTTAACTTTAAGTCCCCTAAGAGCCCATTGACTTTATAACAGGATTAAAGTGTATTAGTAGGCAAGTAGTAATATATTCCCCCTCAAAACAAAGTATAGATTACACAAGAGTTACAATAATAGGAGACTTATTGATTGAATTTGCTATTATCTTGTTAGTTAATGGTTTTTTGGAATAAATATTGCATTTTATCTTCCTGATAAGCTTTATCTCTCAGTCAGATAGAGTAATGCGGTATTTTTTTGGCGCTATAAATATAATGAACAGTGCCATAACTTAAATTAGTTTATTAGGACATCCTTATGCAACATTTATTGCGCCTGTGCCTATGGCAGGCGATTATTATTGGCATACTCTCGGCTCACTTCCCTGTTAATGCTGAGGAGGAACGCGGAATTCGCATGCGAGGACCTAAAAGTAGTGATGTTTTTCCTTATGATAGATATGGCCCAATTACCTCTAAAGATACCTTATGGAACATTGCTACTCGAATTCGCCCTGATAAACGTTTGAGCGTTTATCAAGTCATGCAGGCGTTATATCAAGAAAACCCACAAGCGTTTCTCGATAGCAACATTAATTATTTGGTTGAAGGGCAATATTTAAAAATTCCATCATTTAATAACATGATGGCAATAAATACTAATAGCGCGAAGAAAAAGTCTGTAAATGATAGTAAAGCTTGGAAAAAAGCACAGCCTAAATCACCTAAGAAGGCAGTATTTATAGAGCCTAGCGTTAAGAAGAAAGACTTAGAAGAAGTAAAAACTGAGATTAATGACCAATTGCAAAAGATTGATGGTCAGCAGCAAGAACGATTAGAACACATTCAAAATGATATCTCAGACTCAATTGATGGTTTACAAGCAATTTTAAAAGAAAATGATGATTTACGTCAGCGGCTTACTTCCTTTAATGACAAACTTGGCATCATGCAAGATGAAGTAGCAAAAGGCAAAGAAATCAAGCTGCAAATGGATGATATGATCCAGTTGCAGCAAGCCCTGTTAGCAAAAGCTGAAGCCAGAGAAAAGGAGCTTTTATTAGAAAGACAGCAGGCTGCACTGGCGGAACAAGATATCATGTCAAGCTTGTGGTTCAAAATTGTCATGGGCACAATGCCGGCGGTCCTCATACTACTATTATTAGCTTTTTTGTTTAAACGACGGAAACAAGCCTCGGATGAAGTATTCTTCAACGAATTAGAGAGTAAAAAGCAAGCGTCTACTGCTAAAAAGGAAAGCGTAGCTGATGAATTATCACTTGATGATGAGCTAAATTTGGACGATGAGCTTGATTTGTCGCTAGATGATGAGTTGAACTTAGACGATGAACTTGATTTGTCACTTGATGATGAGTTGAACTTGGACGGTGAGTTTAGTCTCGATGATGACTTGTCCATAGATTTAATTGAAAGTGAAGATGATAACTTAGATGACCTGGAAGATATCCTGCTAGATGATGACAGTGATGATGATATTCTGGATGGTGGTGAATTAGAACAAGGTGATTTAGATTCACTATTATCAGGTTTAGATGATGAAGCTGAAGAGCCCGCAAGTGAAGAGCTGGAAGGGGGAGAACTAAGTCAAGATGATTTAAATGATTTACTTGGTGGATTAGACGATCTTGTTGATGAAGAACTCGCTATTGAAGAGTCAATGGAAGACAACGTTGAAGCAGGAGATGTAACAGATCCTGATGATATCGATGCGTTGCTTAATTCGGTAAGTGACTCAATGAATGATTCGGTAAGTGATTCAGAAAATGACTCAGCCGAGGTAACAGACCCTGATGATGTTGATGCACTACTTGAATCAATAAATGACTCAGAAAGTTACTCAGAAAATGACACTGCAGAAGTTACTGACCCAGATGATATTGACGCGTTACTTAATTCGGTAAGTGATTCAGAAAATGACTCAGCTGAGGTAACAGACCCAGATGATGTTGATGCACTACTTGAATCAATAAATGACTCAGAAAGTGATTCAGAAAATGATACTGCAGAAGTTACTGACCCAGATGATATTGACGCGTTACTTAATTCGGTAAGTGACTCAATAAATGATCCTGTAAGTGACTCAATAAATGATCCAGTAAGTGACTCAGCCGAGGTAACAGACCCAGATGACATTGATGCGTTACTTAATTCGGTAAGTGACTCAATAAATGATCCAGTAAGTGACTCAATAAATGATCCAGTAAGTGACTCAATAAATGATCCAGAAAGTGACTCAGAAAATGACACTGCAGAAGTTACTGACCCAGATGATATTGACGCGTTACTTAATTCGGTAAGTGACTCAATAAATGATCCAGTAAGTGATTCAGAAAATGATACTGCAGAAGTTACTGACCCTGATGATATCGATGCGTTGCTTAATTCGGTAAGTGACTCAATAAATGATCCAGTAAGTGATTCAGAAAATGATACTGCAGAAGTTACTGACCCAGATGATATTGACGCGCTTCTTAATTCGGTAAGTGACTCAATAAATGATCCACTAAGTGACTCGGTAAGTGACTCAGCCGAGGTAACAGACCCAGATGACATTGATGCGTTGCTTAATTCGGTAAGTGACTCAGCCGAGGTAACAGACCCAGATGACATTGATGCGTTACTTAATTCGGTAAGTGACTCAGCCGAGGTAACAGACCCAGATGACATTGATGCGTTGCTTGATTCAATGAATGATTCGGTAAGTGATTCAGAAAATGACTCAGCTGATGTAACAGACCCTGATGATATTGATGCGTTGCTTGAGTCAATATCGGGTAATACGCCAACACCTCAACAAGTTGTAAAACAAGATTTATCAGAAGAAATTAGTCAGTCGACACTTGATGTGGAAAAGGATAGCACATTAAGTCCCGAAGACCTGAAAATTCAAAATGAAAAAGCAGAGAATGAAGCTAAAATTTCCGCATTTACTGCTGAATATGTAACACCATTTCTTACTGCTGATTTTACCGATGTTATTGCTAAAGATAGTGACGCTGAGTTAGCTTCTGATACGCTAATAAGCAGTGATAATAATGAGTTAGATGATGAACTAGATATTGATGCTCTTATTGCAGATACTATTAGTAAAGATGAAAAAGCACAAAGCTTGATAGAAGATGGAAGGGATGATGTAGGTGATAATTTAACCAGATCATCAATTGGTGAGACAATCAATACTCAAGTTGAGAGTGGGTTTACTGAGGCTGAATTAAGTCAATTATTAGCCGATGAGTCACTTGAGGGCGATACGGATCAAGCAGCGGGCATCTCAGCTGAAGAAATAGTGCTATCACCTGACTTTACAGATGAAGATGTTTTAGCTGAATTATTAGCCGATATGGCTGATTCAGATGAAGAACAACTTGAAGATGCAGATGAGTTAGACGTTATTGAGGAGTTGGCTAATGTCGATTTTGATGAGCTACTAGCTAATATTGAAGAAGAGTCAGCAACTACATCAACAGAACATGATGATATTGAGTTAACCCTTGGTGACATTGGTGATGATCTAATTGATGACATCCTTGTTGAAGAAAAAATTCAAAGTGCCCAGGATACAGAGCCAACAGAAAATTATGTCTCTGTTGATGATTTAATCTCTGACAGTTTAGATGAGGGTGATATATCAGAGCCTTATGAAAGAACCAATATTGATGTTGGTTTAGGCCAATTTTCACAAAATGAGAGTGGTGTGGATGTTGATGAAGATGGCTCAATGTCCAGTAAATTGGATTTAGCAAAAATGTATATAGAAATGAGTGATGAAGAAAATGCGCAAGTAATTTTGCAAGAAGTGATTTCCAAAGGAGATACAACTCAGCAAGTTGAAGCTCAAGCATTATTAGATTCATTGTAAGACTTTATATTGGCAATAGCCTAACAGCATAAAATAAAGGATAATGCGCAGCGAAAATAATCTCCCAATAGAGAAGGTAGGATTGCATGCGTTATGCGTTAGGCATTGAGTATGATGGTAAAAACTATTGTGGCTGGCAACGCCAAAATAATGTTATCACTGTACAAGAAAAATTAGAAAAAGCATTATCTAAAATTGCTGATGAAACCATTGAAGTAGTTTGTGCCGGTCGAACTGATACGGGTGTTAATGCAACCAATCAAGTGATTCATTTTGATACTTTAAAAAAACGAAAAGATGTTGCTTGGACTTTAGGCGTAAATACTCACTTACCTTCAGATATAGCCGTTGCTTGGGTTAAGAAAGTTGATGACGACTTCCATGCTCGCTTTAGTGCCACGGCTAGAAATTATCGTTATATTATTTACAATAAGCGACTTCGTTCAGCGATATTAAGTCATGGCATCAGTCATTGTCACTATCCCTTAGATGAAAATCTTATGCAGCAAGGTGCTGATTATCTTATCGGCCAACATGACTTTACCTCATTTAGAACTGTGCATTGTCAATCGCATTCTGCGATTCGTACAATAAAACATTGTCGAGTGACAAGACAAGGTGATTATCTTGTTGTCGATATTAAAGCCAATGCTTTTTTACATCATATGGTACGAAACATAGTTGGTAGCTTGATGCGGGTTGGTCAATCGCAAGAAACAACACACTGGATGAAAGAAGTTTTATTAGCTAAGAATCGCTGTGTAGCAGGCGTAACGGCACCACCAGAAGGCTTATATTTTGTCGATGTCGATTACCCTGAAAGCTTCGAGTTACCTAAAAGCCGTTTAGGACCATTGTTTTTATAAATAGAAGTTTTTATAGATAAAAAGTTTAATCAAATCACAATTATTTACTGAACAGACCAGTTTTTTCTATATTCTATAGGTTATACTATGGTCTAATGTGCGGTTTATAATAGAGTTTGATGGAGTGTCTTCATCAATAAACCGACAGATATTTCGTTGCAACAGGCCAAAATAAAATTATGAGCTGGATAGAAAAAATTCTCCCGAAAGCAAAAACGACACAAAAAAGTAACATTCCTGAAGGTGTATGGAGTAAATGTACTTCATGTAATGCCGTGCTTTATAAAGCTGAATTAGAGCGTCAAATTTCAGTATGCCCTAAATGTGATCATCATATGCGTATCAGTGCACGTAAACGTATTGATAGCTTTCTTGACCAAAATAATCGCATGGAATTAGGTGAAGAGTTTGAAGCACAAGATATCTTAAAGTTTAAAGATTCTAAACGATACAAAGACCGTCTTAGTACAGCGAAAAAAAATACCGGTGAGAAAGATGCTCTTGTTGTAATGAAAGGTGAATTACACGGTATGCCAGTTGTTGTTGCTGCCTTCGAGTTTGCATTTCTAGGTGGTTCAATGGCTTCGGTAGTTGGCGCACGTTTTGTTAAGGGTGTAGAGTACTGTTTAGAGAATAACCTGCCCTTTATATGCTTCTCTGCCAGTGGCGGTGCCCGCATGCAAGAAGCACTTTTCTCTTTAATGCAAATGGCAAAGACTAGTGCAGCTCTCGCTAAAATGAGTGAAAAAGGTCTGCCTTACGTTTCCGTGTTAACCGATCCAACGATGGGCGGTGTATCAGCAAGCTTAGCTATGTTAGGTGACATCAATGTTGCTGAGCCAAAAGCGCTTATTGGTTTTGCGGGTCCACGTGTTATCGAGCAAACAGTTAGGGAAAAATTACCTGAAGGTTTCCAACGCAGTGAGTTTTTATTAGAAAAAGGCGCAATTGATATGATTATTGATCGCCGTGAAATGAAAGCTACATTAGCGCGTATGTTAGGTAAGTTTATGGGCCAAGCTAGCGTAGTTTCGTAAGCAGTATCAGCGAATAGCCGTTATTGTCTATTTTACTCAAATCACTTGTTGATGAATAAATGTCAAAATACAATTCAAGCCACTATCAAGATTTAACTAATCTCGATCAGTGGCTTTATTATTTAGAAAATCTACATTCTACGGAGATAGATCTTGGTTTATCTCGTGTTGGTAAAGTGGCAGAGCGCTTAGCTATTGACTTGAGTTTTGCTAAGGTGATTACTGTTGCAGGAACTAACGGTAAAGGAACCACCTGTGCTTTTATTGAAAACGCTTTACTCAATAGTGAGGAACTTGTTTCACCGAAAGGTGTTGCTGTTTATTCCTCTCCTCATATTGAGCGTTTTAATGAACGTCTGAGAATAAATAAGCAAGATATAGACGATCTAGCTCTCATTGATGCTTTTAAACAGATTGAAAATGCAAGAGAAGATATTTCTCTGAGTTATTACGAGTATACAACGTTAGCTGCACTGCTTGTGCTAATGGATAGTAAGCCTAGTTTTATTATTCTTGAAGTTGGCCTTGGTGGACGATTAGATGCAACTAATATTGTTGATGCTGATATAGCTGTCATCACTACAATAGATCTCGATCATCAAAGTTTTTTAGGTCATGATAGAGAAAAAATTGGTTTTGAAAAAGCAGGTATCATGCGACAAGAGCAAGACATTGTTATTGGTGATACCAATGTACCCAAATCAGTGTTAGCCCATGCAAATAAGTTACATGAAAACGATAGCGAAAGAATATTTTTACGTGATGAAGATTTTATTGTTAAAAATGAACAATCCCTGTGGAGCTGGAAAACGAAGCAAACGCAGTTAATGCAACTAAAAGCTACTTTTATTCCACGCGACAATGTTGCTACAGCGCTAATGGTATTAGAAAAGCTTAACCTGACGCTAACCACTGACTTTGTTAATGATGTTATTTCGAAAACTAAGGTTGCAGGACGGACTGAGTTAATAAAACAGAAGGATAAATGTGACGTTATTCTTGATGTTGGTCATAACCCACAAGCTACTCGTTATCTCTCGAGCTACCTTAAGCAAATAAAACAGCAAGCTAACTATCAAAATATTTATGCTGTGGTTGCCATGCTGGGCGACAAAGATATAAGTGCAAGTGTAGAGTCACTAAAAGATGATATCGACTTTTGGTATACTGGAGCGTTAAGTGTACCAAGGGCGGCTACAAAAGAACTAATGGCAAGTAAGTTAGCGTTATTTACTAATGCGGTTAATTGTTTTGACAATGTGGATGAGGCCTTTAAAATGGCGAATAAGCAGGCGAATTCGTCTGACTTAATCCTTGTTTTTGGTTCGTTTTTTACTGTTTCGAAAATTAGAACTCAGCTGAATATTAGTTAGCTAGGTCGTATTAATTAGGAGTGTCTCTTGTCTACACCGTTTCAAAATCGCCTTGTCGGTACTATTATTGTTGCAGCCGTGGTTATTATTTTCTTACCGGACGTACTTGATGGAGAAAAAAAATCACACCAAGATGATTTTGAAGCTATCCCAAAAGCAGAGGTCTTTTCTGGTAAATTGACCAATAAGCCATTCCCAGAAAATAAGCTAGTACTACAAAAGGTTACACCAGTTTCCACTGAACAAGCTATTGATGACGTTGTTATTGATAACTCAGCTTCTGAACCGACGAAACCAGTTTATAAAACAACAAAGAATGTAGCAAAGACAGTAACAAAACCTGCAGTGATCCCTTCGGTAAAAATAACGAGCAAACCAAAGAAGACGTTGCCTGAAAAAGCAGTTGCTAAAGAAGCTTGGGTTATCCATTTAGGTAGCTTTAAAAATAAAGATAATGTTGCCCAGTTATTAAAAAAATTAAAATCTCAAGGCTATATCGCCTTTACCAAACCAATCAAAACGAAGAAAGGCACATTAACTAAGGTGATAATAGGACCTGAATTAATAAAGACCGCCATGGTTAAAAAGTTACCCGCTTTAAAAACTCTTACAGGCATCCAAGGTAAAGTCGCTTATTTTGAACCAAATAAGTAGCAGGCTTATATAAAATGCTAGGCATTATTTGGCTAATTCTGATAGAATGCGCGCCTCTAATTTAGATAAACTCAACGAGACATTCAAGTTATGGTTTGGATAGATTACGCCATTTTGGCCATTATAGGCATATCAACATTAGTTAGTTTGATACGCGGCTTTGTAAAAGAAGCGGTATCATTAGTTATTTGGATCAGTGCCTTTTTTATTGCCAGTACTTTTTATGCAAACCTTGCTAACCTTTTAACTAATATTTCTGACCCATTTTTGCGTAATGCTGCAGCCGTTGCCATTCTTTTCATAACAACCTTAGTGCTTGGTGCTTTGGTTAATTATCTTATTGGGCAGTTGGTTAGCAAAACAGGGCTATCCGGTACAGATCGTGTATTAGGACTGGTATTTGGTGCACTTCGAGGGGTACTCATTATCAGTGCCATGTTATTTTTTGTTGATGCTTTTACTGGTGCCGCAAAAACATCGTGGTGGCAAAGCTCTCAATTAATCCCTGAGTTTACCTTGGTAGTAGAATGGTTTTTTGAATACCTTAAGGGGTCATCAAGTTTTTTAACTTAGCTGTAACTAATAATGGCTAAGTCCATGCGGAGTAAATCCGTATACGATCATTTATAAGATATTATTTCGATATCCTATAACTCAATATTTATTAGATGGTTCACACCAGCCTAAGCAAATTGCTTTAGTTATAATAAATACTGTAAATATTTTTTTTGTGGAGAGAATTTCATGTGTGGTATTGTTGGTATTGTCGGTAAAACTCCTGTTAGTCAGTTTATATATGACGGATTAACTGTACTTCAGCATCGTGGTCAAGATGCTGCAGGTATTGTAACAATTCATAATAATACGTTCAGGTTAAGAAAAGGCAATGGTTTAGTGAAAGATGTTTTTCATACCCGCCATATGCTTCGCTTACAGGGTAATATTGGTATTGGTCATATTCGCTATCCGACAGCGGGCACTTCTAGCTCTTCAGAAGCACAACCTTTTTATGCAAACTCACCCTTTGGTTTGTCATTAGCGCATAACGGTAATTTAACCAATGCTGAAGAATTAAGAACATGGTTATTTGATGAAGCTCGTCGCCATGTTAATACCACTTCAGATTCAGAAGTTTTGCTAAATATCCTAGCGCATGAATTACAGCAAAGTGAAAATATTTCACTAACTCCAGAGGATATTTTTACTGCCGTTGCTAAAGTCCATAAACGTGTTCGTGGCGCATATGCAAGTGTAGCTCTTATTGTTGGTCATGGTATGATTGCTTTTCGTGACCCTAATGGTATTCGTCCTTTAGTCTTTGGGAAGAGAGAAACCGAGTTAGGCGTTGAGTATATGGTAGCCTCTGAATCAGTAGCGCTTGATGCATGTTCTTTTGAATTTGTACGTGATGTAGCCCCAGGTGAAACAATCTTCTTTTCTGAAGATGGCCTAATCCATAGTCAGCAATGCGCTGAAAACCCTGTTTATAGCCCATGCATTTTTGAATTTGTTTACTTTGCCCGCCCTGATTCAACCATGGATAAGATGTCTGTTTATGCATCTCGTGTAGAAATGGGAACTAAGTTAGGTGAGAAAATTGCCGAAGAATGGCAAGATATTGATATTGACGTTGTGATTCCTATCCCTGAAACATCTTGCGATATTGCTTTACAAATAGCAAAACAGCTTAATTTACCTTACCGACAAGGTTTTGTTAAAAATCGTTATATTGGTCGTACTTTTATAATGCCAGGTCAAGAGCAACGTAAAAAATCTGTTCGTCAAAAACTTAATGCTATAGGTACTGAGTTTAAGGGTAAAAATGTCTTACTTGTAGATGACTCTGTTGTTCGAGGCACAACCTCTGAGCAAATTATTGATATGGCGCGTGCATCAGGTGCAAACAAGGTCTATTTTGCTTCAGCAGCACCTGAAGTAAGGTTCCCTAATGTATATGGTATAGATATGCCAAGTGCTAATGAACTCATTGCACATGGCCGTGAATTGGATGATATTTGTAATTTAATTGGTGCAGATAAATTAATATTTCAATCTCTTGAGGATTTAATCTCTGCAGTTAGTGTAGGGAATCCTGAAATCAAGACCTTCGATACTTCTGTGTTTGATGGTAACTATGTCACTAATGATATCGACCAAGCATATTTAGAAAGGTTAGATGCATTACGTAATAATACGAGCAAAGAAGAATCAGATAAAGATGCTGATTCTATTATTGATATGCATAATGAAGGCGCTGAGTAGTATTTATTCTCATGCTAATTAAGTAACCACTTAATTACTTTTACTTATCTTTTAAGTATAAAAACACAAAAAAGCCTTACTTCTATTTTAGACGTAAGGCTTTTTATTATTAGCTAAATTAATGAGCAACTTAATAAGTTACTATACTTTATAGTTTAATTAAGTAACAAATTCAGGACCAAATCCCATCGTCCACATTACTGCAGTAAATGCCATTAAACCAACTAACAAGACTAAACCGCATGTCACCACTGAGCTTGAGTAAATAAAGCCTTTTTCCTCAGGGATATTCATCATAATAGGAACACCTGAATATAACAGGTAGATGGAATAAGCTACCGCAACAATACCTGCTAAAGCAACAAACCATAATACTGGAAATAAAGCGGTAATGCCTACCATCAGTAATGGTGTTGCAGTATAAGCAGCAAGCTCAAGTGCCTGAACAAAGTCAGGTTTAGAGTCAAATGTTTTTGCCATCCACTGAATCAAATAAGCTAAAGCGAATACGCCAAATATTAAAGCAAAATACATGCTAACAGCCATAACCTGAGCACTTTCTACGCTTATTTTAATTGGGTTACCTACACCAATTGTCCAGCCGATATAGGCAGCGGCGTAGTAAAAGCATACTGTAGGAATGAGCGCCATGGTTAAAATGTGCATCAAACTATAACTTAAACTTTCGTGGCGCTTTTCAATATCATGCCATTCTTCTTTAGGGTGAGCATACAACCCCCATATGTGATTTAGTATCATAATCAATCCTCTCGCACGTAAGTATTCGGAAAGTACTTTTAGTCTAAAAAACAACAATAAATGATTAAGTCATTAGTACTCTTATTATTACACCCTTATTTATGAGAGATATAAGGTGATTCGTCAAGCGTTGATGGAAAAATAAACAATAAAGCTCTATAGAAAGAGTTTTTAATAATTATATGCGATAAGGGACTATTTATCTTAGACTGATCTAACTGACTTTTACTCTTACTACTGACATAACCTCAATGCTAAAGCCTGCAATAGTTTCAGTATCAGGATAATAAGTAAGATTAACTCTTTGACCTTGCATACTTTGGTAAAGTTTTTTACGTTTATATTTAAAGGGGACGTCGAGGTTATCTAACATTAGTGTATTAACTATCCAGTCATCACACTCTCGTTGAACATGAGAAGTTACTTTCATATTTTCGCTATGCACCAATTTATCATGTTTTTTAACTAGTCTTTTAGCTGCATTTTTACTTGTAAGGTTTTTTTTAATTATAGAAGGCATAAATTTGATCTATGTATGGCAAAAAACAGATTTTGCTAGTATCTCAAGAAATAGACTTTTAAAATAGCGCAATAATTTTAATTAAAATTCACCTAAACGAATTTACTAGTTATTTAGTAGCACTGAGATAAACAGATGACAGAAGCAGAGATATTACTCATACCCATATTAAAATTTTTAACTTGCGAAACGCCCGATGCGTGGATAAATGAGGCGAAGAAAAAGGAAAATTTACCAATAATTTTGCGAGACCATCTAGCGTGCGAACTTAAAGCGGGGCAAACTGCTATGTATCTCATTCGAAAATATGCAGTAGATAAAGACAGTAGCAAGGTGTTACTTGAATGGTTTGAACCTTATGAAGATTTTTTATATCGAAAGCGAGGCGATTTAGCGTCACTTGCCAATAAAAATAACCTCTCTAAGGCTATTTTACCTAAAAGTAGTATTGCTCAAGGGAAGTCGCCCTATAGCCAAGATCTTATTGATAAAATGGTACTGTTGATAAAAGAAGAGTTACATCACTTTTATCAAGTGCTAGAAATTATGGTTAAGCGAGATATTCCCTTTGATGGGATCACTGCGGGTCGTTACGCCAAAGGTATGCTAAAACATGTCAAGACTTTTGAGCCTGATGCATTGGTTGATAAATTAATTATTGGTGCTTTCATTGAGGCACGATCGTGTGAGCGTTTTGCTAAGTTAGCACCACATTTAGATGATGACTTGAATAAATTCTATGTATCTTTACTTCGCTCAGAGGCTCGTCATTATCAAGACTATTTAATGCTAGCCGGTCAAGTAGCAGAGAAGGACATTAGTGAACGGGTGGCTTATTTTGCTAAAGTTGAAGCTGAATTAATTTTATCACCCGACGAGGACTTTAAATTCCACTCAGGAACGCCAGTTTAATTTATTGAAATAGCCTTAATTGTTTTTTAATAGTAACGGGCAACTTATGTTGTCCGTTATATTTTAGATAGGAAATAATTGTAAGGCATACAAAAGCATATTAGGTTAAAGGTTGGTTTACTAACTCAATCGAATTAGCCGTTACTTTTAGCCAAGCTCCTTGCTCATACCAATCACCTAAGACGATACGTTGAGCATTCTCACCATTTACAGAAATCTCATGGATAGCTGGTCTGTGTGTATGACCATGAATTAACAGCTGGCTTTGATATTTTTGCAGACACTCAATCACCTCGCTTTCGGTAACGTCCATGATCGCTTGTGATTTTACTGCAGTAGCAGTAGCGCTTTTCTTTCTATAGTCAGCGGCTATTTTTTTACGTATAAATAACGGTAGACTTTTAATGGCTGCTTGCCACCACCAAGAACGAGACTTTTTTCTAAATACTTGGTAGTCGACATCGCGAGTACATAAGGTATCACCATGCATAATGACTACATGTCGACCATAAAGGTCGATTGTATCCACTTCAGAGAGAAGCTGCATACTTGCTTGTTTCGCATAACGCTTACCTATTAGGAAATCTCTATTACCGTGAATGTAATAAATTATTGTCCCTGATTGGCTTAGTTTAGTGAGCGCATCAGCGATAGTTTTAAGGAAAGGACTATCATCATCATCACCAACCCAAGCTTCAAATAAGTCACCTAGGATATAAAGCTTTTCAGCTTGTACGGCATCACTTTCTAAAAATCGTAAAAAACAGGCGCTGATATCAGGCCTGTTTTCGCTAAGGTGCAAATCAGCAATAAAATAAGTTATTGCTGTTTTATTATCTTCAATCATTACGGGCTGCTAAGGTTATTCAACAATCGCAGATTCAATTAAAATGTCGTCTTTTGGAACGTCACCATGACCATACATGTTGCCAGTTTCAACTAAAGCCATTTTATCGACAATATCCATACCTTCAACTACGTTACCAAAAACGCAATAACCCCAACCTTGCATAGACTCACTAGTGAAATCTAAGAAGTTATTATCAGTTAGATTAATGAAGAATTGCGCAGAAGCTGAATGTGGCTCTTGAGTTCGTGCCATTGCTAAAGAACCTAGTTTATTACTTAAACCATTGTTTGCTTCATTCTTAATGCTTGCGCGAGTTTCTTTTTCTTCTAAGCCCGGAGCAAAGCCACCACCTTGTGCCATAAAACCTTTAATCACGCGATGAAAAATGGTGCCATTATAATGACCTTCTTCTACATATTGCTGAAAGTTTTTTGCTGTAACAGGAGCATTTTCGAAGTCTAATTCAATTTTAATATCGCCAAGGCTGGTTTTTAGTGTGATCATAATTGTCTCTACTTAAGTTCTCATAAATTAATTGGCATAATTGTACGCTAACTTACTATAAAGTGCATTAGTATTGATGATCCTTTAGATTTGTTCAGGTACAATCTACCCTTATTCAACCGTAACTATTCAATAAAAACTACTCAGTAGGAGTCATAAAATATCATGTTGCAGATTTACAACACGTTAAGTCGTCAAAAAGAAACCTTTACACCAATTAATGCAGGTAAAGTAGGCTTATATGTTTGTGGTTGCACGGTTTATGACTTATGCCATATCGGCCACGGTCGTACCTATATTAGTTTTGATAATATTGCCCGTTATTTACGATTTTCTGGTTATGACGTTAATTATGTCCGTAACATCACCGATGTTGAAGATAAAATTATTAATCGAGCCAATGAAAATAATGAAACGCCTGACGCGTTAACTGAGCGAACAATTGCCGCAATGCATCAAGACTTTGATGCACTTAATATGGCGAGGCCTGATTTAGAGCCGAGGGTCACCACACATATGAATGAAATCATCGCGATGATTGAAACCTTGGTGGCTAAGGAACATGCTTATGTAGCGGGTGCTAACGCAGCGTCTACAGGGCAGGGTGATGTTTTGTTTGATGTTTCTAGCTACAATGATTACGGTAAGCTTAGCGGGCAAAATCTGGAACAATTACAATCGGGTTCGCGCGTTGAAGTTGATCAGAATAAAAACAACCCGCTTGACTTTGTACTATGGAAGTCAGCAAAACCGGGTGAGCCAAGTTGGTCATCTCCTTGGGGAGAAGGTCGTCCAGGCTGGCATATTGAATGTTCAGCGATGAATGCTAAAGAGCTAGGTCATCATTTTGACATCCACGGTGGTGGTTCTGATTTAACTTTTCCGCATCATGAAAATGAAATAGCGCAAAGCTGCTGTGCCCTGAACACTCCTTATGTTAACTACTGGATGCACACAGGTATGGTGCAAGTTGATCAAGAAAAAATGTCTAAATCATTGGGTAATTTTTTTACTATACGTGATGTATTAGCGCAGTATGATGCTGAAACCGTAAGGTTCTTCTTAACAACAGGTCACTATCGTAGTCAGTTAAATTATTCTACTGATAACTTAACGCAAGCGAGAGCATCTGTAGAGCGTATTTATACTTCACTACGTGATGTGAATATCGAAAGTGATTATGTCATCAATAAAGACTCAAGCTTTGTTAAACAATTTTGCCAAGCAATGGATGATGACTTTAATACGCCACAAGCATTAGCTGTATTATTTGAATTATCGAAAGAGTTAAATGTGGCTAAGGCCGCAAGTAATAATGCCTTAGCGATTGATTTAGCTTCAACATTAGTCGCTTTAGGTGAGATTGTTGGTTTATTACAACTTGACCCTGCTGCTTTCTTGCAAGGTGATAATGATAATGATGAAGTGGCAATAATTGAAGCGCTTATTGTACAACGTAATCAAGCTCGGATTGATAAAGATTGGGCGATGGCTGATGATGCACGTGACAAACTTAACGCTATGAACATTGTTTTAGAAGATAGCGCAGGTAAAACTACATGGCGCAAAGCGTAATTTAAGCTGTTATAAATAAAAGTACAGCTATTAAAAAGGGTGAACACTATGACAAATGTTCACCCTTTTAATTGATTTTAAAGCTACTAAGTTCTTAATTACTTAATAATGCTATTACTTATCTGATTGCTGACAAGCAATTAGCGTATTCTCAATTAGGCTGGCTACTGTCATTGGACCAACACCACCGGGAACAGGTGTTATAAACGAAGCTCTTTCCTTAGCTGCACCAAAGTCAACATCACCGACTAACTTTCCATTATCTAAACGGTTGATGCCTACATCAATAACTATGGCACCTTCTTTAATCCATTCACCAGGAATAAAGCCAGGTTTACCAACGGCGACCACAATAAGGTCTGCATTTCGTACTTTACCTTCTAAATCTTTAGTAAAACGATGGGTTGTTGTTACTGTACACTTGGCTAATAACAGCTCTAAACCCATAGGTCGACCAACAATGTTTGAAGCACCAATAACAAGTGCGTCTAAGCCTTTAGGGTCTATACCGGTTGATTCAATTAGCGTCACAATGCCCTTGGGAGTGCAAGGTCTTAAGCCTGGCTGTCTTAACACTAATTTACCAACATTTGAAGGATGAAAGCCGTCAACATCTTTAAGTGGGTTAATGTGCTCAATAATTAAATCAGCATTTAAATTTTTCGGTAAAGGCAGCTGTACTAGAATACCGTCTATAGAGTCATCGTTATTTAATTCACTTACCAAAGCTAATAGCTCTTGCTCAGACGTAGTGTGCGGTAAATCATAAGAGCGAGAAATAAAACCAACTTCTTCACATGCTTTACGTTTACTTCCAACATAGACTTGAGAAGCAGGATCGCAACCCACTAAAATAACGGCCAAGCCAGGTACTCTTTGCCCATTACTAATACGTAAATCTACTTCTTCTTTAACTGAATTTCTAAGCTTTTTGGCAATTGCTTTGCCATCGATCAATGATGCTCTCATAACTCTACTGCTGACCTTGGTTTTAAGTGATAAAAAAAACATCACTATTTTGCCATAAACGACACTCGTATTGTAGGTTTACTTTATTTAAAGGCTAAATGTTTTTCTATACTCAAGCCAGCTGAAACCTGTATCTTCATGTGGCTTGGGTATATTGGCTTGGGTATATTGGCTTGGGTATATTGGCTTGGGTATATTGGCTTGGGTATATTGGCTTGGGTATATATAGATAAAATAGTAATAAAACTTGGTTTGCTTAAATAAACTACAGACATCACTATGACTAGAAGAAGAATGCAGCTACTTGTGTTAAAAATGACCGAACAGTTATTTATTTAAAAAAAAGGTTTGACTGAAGTTAAGCAACTCGGTAATATCCGCATCCGTTGAAACGAGGCAGTTTACTGTTAGTTGAAACAGCATAAATCGGTGATTAGCGCAGCTTGGTAGCGCACTTGGTTTGGGTCCAAGGGGTCGCAAGTTCGAATCTTGCATCACCGACCACTTTTATTTTTTAGTTTAAGTGGATATGCTTTGTAGGAAAATGCGCGCCCTTAGCTCAGCTGGATAGAGCACGTATTACCCCCTAGGGTGTTACCTGTCTTTTAAGGGTTAAGAGTTTTCGCTAGGTGCAGGGTAGGTAACTTTACCCATCTTATGATAAAAGTTACCACAGTAGGTAACATGCTTATTTGTCTAATTATTCAAATAATCATATTATTTACAAATAAATATTAGTTTTTATTATAGACTACTGAGCATCCGCCTTCTAAAAGTAAAATTTGGGCCTTATTGGTGAAAACCTCTAAGTGTAAGATGTCAAATTCAGGGAAACCTTCCATGTAATGATGATGGCAATCCTGAGCCAAGCCTTGTGAAAGCAAGGAAGGTGCAGAGACTAGACGGCATCCACCTAAAGCGAAAGCAATGGTGAAGGGATAGTCCAGCGCACGAAGCCTATATGGTGGCAGTGAAAACTGTAGTGTGATGAAGCGGAGGGTCACAGGTTCAATTCCTGTACGGACTACCATTTTATTAATTTAGCTTAACGCTGAAGATTAATATTTATCAATTAGTTTTACTAATATTATTCATACAATGATGAATGTATTAGTTTTACTAATATTATCCCTATATAGCTCAACAATCTCACTTCAATATCTTATCAATCAATTGTTTTTACTCATTTCAAAAAGTTATTTATAAACTATCTATTTCTAAATCTAGTACCTCACTTAATTTATTCAAAATAAAATATTAGAACTTCCTCATCGTTTGCATATCTGATGCAGAAGCACCTTCGTTGCTTAGTTTTACCTTATGGTGCTATCTTGATATTCATACTAAAAAAGTATGGATTATAGAGTTTACATAATTTAATGATGTGAACGTCTGAGGTTAAAAAATAATACTTATGGGTTCATATACTGATCTTGCCGTTAACGGCTATGCCTTAATTAGTTCAAAAAGTTATGCTGTTGCAACGGTGATGACGATATTTCGTGAAACCGATAAGAAAATTTTTACAAGGAACTTATCAGAACGAAACCCTATGGTTTGGGGGACATTTTCTCCAGAAGAAGATGAAGTCGAAAGGGCGATGACTTATGAGTGTCAAGTAATTAATGTCTGTGATCGACTTGATGTCATGGGATATACCATGAAAAGGTGTAGGGACGATTATGAACGCATTAGGCATAAGCAAATTGAAGAGTACAAATCGTGGAGAGAAGAAGATAAAGATGACTGGCAAGAATCTTTAGTTAACACATTGGAGGCAGTAAATTTCGATGCCTATCTAGCCACGCTAAAAAAAGTCATACAGAGCAAGGAGCAGTTCCATTTTCTTGAGCATGAGGAAATAGAAAAACTAGATCTAATAAGAAAACATATTTTTTCATCGGAAGACTTCGAACTTGGCTTTTTTGCAACAGATTATCGATCACTCATCAGGATTGCTTGCAGTGTTGTCCCTAGTGACGCTATGGTTGTTCAAGATCTGACTGAAGTTGTAGATGCTGGTTACTACGTTGAAGGTGATGATGTTTGCACAATGTCGATAAAATCACTTATAGAAGATCATCCAGAAAATGCGGCTAGAATTATATTAACAGAAGGTTCGTCGGATGTTGAAATAATTAGAAAATCCATTGATGCCCTTTATCCTCACCTTGCCGAGTATTATACCTTTTTAGAGTTTTCTTCGTTTCGTGCGCCGGGAAGTGCAGGTAGTCTTGTGAACACTATTAAGTCGTTTGCAGCAGCAGGCATTTCAAACCGGATTATAGCAATATTTGATAACGATTCGGCAGCATTTGATGCGAGGAGAGCATTAACCAAAATTGAGTTACCAGCTAATATCGTTGTTTGCAATTACCCAGATACTGATTTTTTGAGCAGTTATCCAACGCTAGGGCCGAGTGGTCGTGTTGATCTTGATGTAAATGGTTTAGCGGCGAGTATTGAGTTATACCTCGGTGAAAATGTTCTTAGTGGTGCTGATGGGGAACTGAGTCCTGTTCAATGGAAGGGGTTCATAGAAGGTGTTGGAAAATACCAAGGTGAAGTAATGCACAAGGGTAAAATACAACAGAAATTCTATGCAATAATTTCTGATTGCAAAAAAGCTTCGAATACTTTTGATGAGTATGACTTTAAAGATTTACGAGCTTTACTTAAGGTCATCTTCAACGCTTTTGATTAGACTATTTGAGCTGTAAATATTTTTTTAAAATAGATAACATTAATGTTTTGAACATAGGTTCACTTTTGCCTAGCTAAACTTATCAAAGTCAGGTAACTTATTTTTAATAGATATTTTAAATATTGTTATCAAGTTCATAAAGGGAAGTAGTATGACTGGGAGTAGTTCGAGAGGTTCATCTGGCGCTGGTGGTGGCTCAACATCGCCGGAATATTGTTCAACGTTAAGTTTTGAGTCGATTATTAATAGTCCAGATCCATTGGTTGTTCAAAAAATAAAGGTACATGACCCTATTGCGGTAGAGTTAATGCAGAGTCAGGGAACCGAAGTAGTTGCACTTATTTTCGGTGGTGAAGTGTTAGGTGGGTTAGTCCATTATGGTGATAGGCTTAAACAGTGTATTCACAGTGGATTTGAATTTCAAGGAACGGTTAGGTCGGTAAATCAAGGGCTTATTAAAGTATTCATAGAACCCAAGGATTGATGCTATGACGATTCATATTTTAGGCGGCGTATATAAAGAGATATGCGCGTGGCCAGAACGATTTCATCTACTAGGTTCTGCTGGTAGGGCTGCTCAATGTATTACGCACTTATCTCGCAATACCGATGTCACACTTCATGCTCAAATAGCAGAAGAAGATGAACAAGCACTAAATGAAGTATTTGCATTTTCCAAGTGTAAATTGAATATATCCTACCAAGAAAAAACGATAGAGTTTTTTTATGATCACCCCTTAGCTACACCCAAAATTTATCCTGATCCGGCAAAATTTTTTGAATTACCCATTTATACCGCACATGACGCTAATGGTGGAGATGTTATATTATTTGGGATGATAGAAAGCACACCATCTGTACAAGCGAATACCCTAATATACGATCCCCAAAATGCGAGAAACCCTCAATTAATATCTCAAATGGGTTGTACAGGGGAACGTGTTATTTATGTCTTAAATGAGAATGAGTTGTCGCATTTTTATAATGGCCATAGTGGTGCTAACAGCGATTGTTTTGAGGATAGAGTAAGATGGCTACTTGACCATGAACGTGCCGAGTGCGTTGTTGTTAAATGCGGTGCTCAAGGGGCTTATGTATATGCGGGAGAATCTAATTTAGGATGGATACCTGCTTATGAGACATTTACGGTAGATCCTATTGGTTCAGGAGACGCTTTTGTCGCTGCTTTTTCGTTTTTTAAGTTAATAAAAGATTTGGATTATGTTGAAGCTGCAAGATATGCCAGTATTTCGACAGCTTTTTATGTACAAAATGGGATATTGACTGAAGAAGAGCATTTAGATGAATTTGCAAAGTCATTAAAAGAACATACCCCTGAAAAGGTGACCAAGAAAGTTTATCTTGCGGGACCATTTTTTAGCGTTTCTCAAATGTGGTTGATTAACGAAGCCAAAGCTAATTTAGAAGCTTTTGGTTTTGATGTTTTCTCGCCTTATCATGAGTTAGGTATTGGCCCTGCTGAATATGTTGCACCTAAGGATATCGAAGCGATTGATGATGCCGATATTATTTATGCAATATTTGATGGGCATGATCCTGGTACTTTATTTGAGATCGGTTATGCGATCAAAGCTGATAAGAAAGTCATGGTGTTTTCAGAGCAAAGTCCAAAAGAACAGCTCAAAATGTACCAGGGTACGGGGTGTATAATTGAAAATGATTTTGCGACATCATTGTATAAATTATCTTGGTTATAAAATATGACTAAGAGAACGTTATTATTATCGGGTGGCATGGATTCATCGTCTATAGCTTATGTTGAAAGACCAGAATATGCGATTAACATAAATTATGGACAAAGAGCTGCTAAAGCTGAAAGAGTAGCAGCAGAGGCCGTATGTAACTCTCTCAATATAAAGTTAATTGAAGTTGATATTGATTGCTCTGTGCTAGGTAGTGGAGATTTAATGGGAACTGAAGCACTTGAAATAGGATCTGAAAGTGATTGGTGGCCATATAGAAATCAACTTATAATTACATTGGCGGCAGCTAAGGCGGTGGAGCTTGGCTGCACAGCGTTATTGATTGGCACTGTAGCATCAGATGGACATCATAAGGATGGTACAGTGGAGTTTATTCGATTGATGAATGAGCTTGTTTCCTATCAAGAGGGAGCGTTAAGCATAATTGCTCCTGCAATTGCACATAATGCGTTGAGTTATATTGAGAAAAACGCTGTACCGTTGGAGTTGCTAGCCTTAACGCATTCTTGTCATAAGGCTAACTTACCGTGTTGCCAATGCCGAGGGTGTTATAAACATCAAAATACAATGGAAGACTTAGGACATTATGTCTATAACGCGGAATGAACCTAGATTAAAGAAAACAGTATCGCCAGTATTACCATTAACATTTGAGGTGAGCGAAACAATATTTTTAGATGTACCGACAGAATTAGGTGAAACGTCATTTATTGAGGTGCTTGAAAATAGGAAAAGTGTTAGAGAATTTAATTCATTGAGTTTAGTTTCGATAGGGTACTTACTCTATCTATCCAATAGAGTTAAAAGTGCTTCAGTGAATGAATTTGGCCATACAATTGAGAACACTAACATTGCTTCCCCTGGTTCTTTAAATGCTACGCATTGTGTACTTAGGTCGCCTGAAAATGGTAATTGGTATCACTATAACGCCCGAAAGCATGTATTGGAGTTGTTAACTGTATCAAATGAAAAACTTAATGAGTTTTCTCAATCTTGTTTTAGCCTAATTGCAAATTCAGTTAACGCTTGGTTAATTTGGTATGTAAATGATATTGAATTATTGGAAAGCAAATATGATGATCCAATTTCACTTGCTTATAGAGATGCTGGTGGTATTGCGACAACGCATGGCTTAGTCAGCCAGTATTTGGGTTTAAATTATTGTCAAATTGGGCTTCACGGTTCAAATGAAGCCCAATATATATTAAATGAGCGCAAGCTGATTGGTGTCGGAGTGGCTCTTTTGGGGTGACCAGCCTTTGATGATATGCGTGCTTTTGTCGTTTCTTGATTCTAATAATCGTTTAACAGAGCTGCTCTGTTGCATTTCAAACCACATCACAGCATCAAGTTCAGAAGTTTTAACATGCATAGATTCTGCTAGTTTAACGAAGATATCTTCAAGTTTTTCATAATGTCTTTCTACAGTCATTTTATCGTCAAAGAAGCCACCTAATAGACCTGCTCTGTAGATGTGAATGTCTAAGATAGCGACATCATCAGCATCTAGCCAGTTACGAGCAACCCATGAAGCTGTTTTAGGGCCAATACCTTTAATTTCCATAAGCCAATTTCTTAGCTTTATGCCAGTATCAATAGGAGCTTCCTCGTCATTTAATTTACTTAGAGCATGAAATAAGTAGCAGGCTTTCTGTTTTGCAAATCGGTATTTAATTGTTTTTTTGCCTATATCAATTGGCATTGAAAGCCAATTATATAATTGTTCTTCAGAAGGCGTTTTTCCTTCAAAAATACCAAATGAGGCCATATGTTCAAAAGCTGCAACGCCAGTAGCAGCGGGAATGCCATGTCCACCTAACAGACATGCGCCGACTTCTTCTTTTAGCGTTCGGCCTAACTTATATTGAACGGTACTATTTTCCAGTCGATTAGACATTACTTTATAAAACCAATAGGCAACGGTAGGAAAGCCTATGGCACTTCCCCATTTGACACCAGGTATGACATCTTCATGTTCATTAGGAATATATATTTCTACTACACTTTTTCCAACTTCTACAAATGCTTTTTGATAATTCATTTTCATCACCTTAAATAGTGAACTCGTGGTTCAGCCATTCCATAAAAGCAGACCTTTCCTGTGTATCCATTTGAATAAACTTGTGCTTTAGTCTTTTGATACGCCTTTTAATTGTTTGGCGTTCTCTAAAGCAATTTCCAAGGTGTGTAGGATCATGAAGGTTGTGTGGTTTTTCAAAGTTAAACCATACTGTTTCTTCTCTAACACCATTTTGTGTCTGACTACTGAAACTATAAGAGTTCCAATTTTTTAAATATTTTTGATACAAAGAGTTGTCATACCCTGAAATCATTACCATGCACGGCTGTTTAGTTAAAAACTCAAGTAATTCGATGTGCATGTCATCAGAGTATTCATGCTTATATATTTTTTGTTTCTTACGTGTTGATTGAACGTAAGGTGGATCACAATATATAAGTGTCCTCTCATCGAGTAGGGTATTTTTTAGTAATTCCACTGCATCTTTATTGTGTTTTTCTAATTTACAGTTAACTAACGAGATGTCCTGTAAACATGATTTTTCGAGATCATTTACAATATTTACTTTTGCGGTCAACTTGTTTTTTAAAACTGCTGCACTACCAAGGAAAGGTTCAATATAGGTGTCATGCCTTGGCATTAAGTTAATTATTTGCTGATATGATTTACCTTTTCCACCAGGATACAATGGTACTTACTCTTATTTTTTAACCCTAGATTTAGTATCGTCAAAAATGACGATGATTGCAAGGAATTACTGAAAATAATATTATGAATTACAAACTGTCTAGCAAAAGCCGAAAGATGGGAAGTGCATACACAGCTAATTATTCAATAAAAATAATGTGAGCAGGTAAATCATTTTTCTATAAATACGACTGGTATATTAAAGTTTAAGTTTTTGTCTAAAGCCATTGGGAGCAACCACTCTAGATTTGGGATGATATTTTTGGGGATATCTTCAATTTTGAATATACTAACTTTTTCTATTTCTATCGTTTTAGCGGAAAATGCTAGATCAGAGATGGCAAAATAAACATCTAATTCAAAGTAACCAGGGTTTGTAATGTGTACATAGCAGGTCCATTCATTTTCAGCGATAAAAACACCCGTTTCTTCTTCGCACTCTCTTGTCATTGCTTTTAGTGATGTTTCACCTTTGTCAATTTTTCCTCCAACGCCGTTGAATAATCCTTTTTGCCATGATGGCGATTGTTTTTCCAATAACACAACGTGGGTTAGATCTTCTGAAAATAGAAAGCCAGTAACATAATTAAGCACGATGAAATCCTTTAGGTGTGTTCGGTTGTTGATATTGCTTTATATCTCAAGAAGGTACTTCTAGGTGACAAGTCATGTGTAAATCATAAAGTTGGGCAATTCTATCTGATTGCCGTTAGATTTTGTAACATTCGAGCGCAAATTGATCTGTCATGCCATTAATTATAGTCAATGATAAGCGTTGATCATAGGAAGTGTATATTCAGTCAAAGAAAAAATTATCGAATAGAGAGAAAAAATTTCGACAGGAAAAATGAATGCTGCTGATTAATTAATTAATTAATTAATGAAGTCGATCATCCTTTAGGTGACTTAGTTAACTTACTTCAAGCGTCATAAAATTAAGTTATATTGGAAATTTTAAGGATTGAATGACTTAAACTCCCTGAGTGGGCTGTAATCCTTTTATGAGGCGAAATTATAAGTTATTTATAAATATAGAAATAAGTAAATAGTCATAAAAATATAATAAAATCAATTGCTAAACTAGCAAAAAATTTGCTATGTTACTAGTAGGTATTAGATAAAATTTACGGTTTAGTGGCATTGTCATCAAATTGTAAAGAAGCTTAATGGAAATCAGGGATAATGATAGAAATAAAGCGGACATTGAAGGATCTAATAAACGATAGGTTTTCTGCCTTTTATGCGGTAAAGGGAGAATAGTGAGACCTAATTTTAAAACACTTTTCTACATCTTCTCAACCATGTTGCTTCTGCCATAGAATCAACAGATAAATTTTCCTCTAAATACTTCAAATAATCACTGCAAAACTATTTTGTAGGATTAAATTAAGTGAAATTCGTACAAATCAATATGGAATAATCGTTTTTGTTCAGCTTCACATGAACTTAAATGAGAATTATATATGAAGAACCCAAATAAAAGCAGTAATCAAAGAGTCTTTGATGCATCAGAGGTGGCATAATATGAAACCAATAGACATATATGTATACAATTATTATATCGACTCGCTCAAGAAAAAAAAGCGAAAGCATAAGTGGTTAAGCAGCATGAAAGAACCAATAGATGAGGATTTAGGCAGCAAGAAAACACCAATAAAAAATAAAGATCTTGAGATAGATCTAAAATAAATAACGCAACCTCAGACTAATTAATATATCCGCATTAGTTCGTGATCCTAAAAACTTGTTTGTAGTAGGAGTCCATCAGATCACTACAACCTGTTTATTTAATGGCAGTAAGGTTTTGAAATTCTTCCAATGCAAACTGATCTGTCATACCGCTAATGTAGTCAATAAGTAATCTAGCGCGAGCATACAGTTCCATCATTTTATCGTTCTCAGATGGAGATTGGTTTGCATAAATATCTTTAACGTATTCTTTGTAACTACCTTTATTTTTACTTGAAAGTTTATGATAAAGTCTGGTTTCAATAGGGTTTGATTTAAGCTTGTTTTTCATGACAAGCACTTTAAATTTTTCAAAACTTAATTCTATTAATGACGTATATATATTTAGTAATCCTGAAATAATAGCATAGCCTTTTAGCTCAAGATTTTCGACTTCTGGATTATTAAAAACATTATTGACTGCTACATTACGAAAAGTTTCAGTGGCTAAATTAAACTCATCATTTCCATCGAGTAGCGATTCGTCTAATTCACCATGAAATACTTTTTCATGGTTTTCAATAAATCTTCTGGCAGCATATTTTGATAAGTCATTTACTAGGGTTGTTCGAAGAGTAAGGATATAAGCGTGTTGTTTGTTGTGGTTTTCTTTTTGGTAATTTTCATAAGCACGGTTGGCTATTTTTAATAAGTAACCACTTTCAACAACTTCATTTTTTACACCTTTATCGTCTTTAAAGTTATTCCAGGTTAGTTCAATTTCTTTGTGGAGCTGGTCAATGGTTAGAATACCTTTATCAATTGCGTCATCAACATCAGCAATGCAGTATGAAATATCATCGGCTGCTTCCATAATATAGGTGAGGGGAAAACGACAGCCGTCTTTAATGGATAGTTCTTTGTTAATTAGTTTAAATAGCTCTTTTTCTGAATAATAAAAGCCGGATTTTTTCTTTCTGTAAGCGTGGCTATGTTCATCATCTGGCTTGTCTTCATATGCACCACGAGTATATTTAATTAAACAGGCTAACTGCGTGTAGGTGAGATTGAGAGCCTGTAGATTATGAAGTAGTCGTATTGCTTGAGCATTGCCTTCGAATCTAGATAAATCCTTAACAAGAACTTGGCAGTTTGGTAGGTTAGAAAACTGTTGGTTGAAAATAGGCGTAAGGGTTTTAGAACCCCATAAGTTGATTGCTTCTTCGCCAAAATGGCCGAATGCTGGATTTCCAACATCATGTAATAAACACGCTATTTCTATTGCACTAATAAATCCATCGATGTTATTAGCAATACCCAGCTCTTCTAAAAGCTCTTTTTCCTTAAGCTCTTTAAGGATGAGTTTACTAATATACCGACCAACTTGTTGCACTTCTAAAGAGTGCGTTAATCTACTTCTTACGGCAGCGTTGGTTTCAAGTGGAAATACTTGAGTTTTTTGTTGTAGTCTTCTTACTGCGGCAGAGTTAATGGCACGACCTCGATCACTTTCCATTTCTTCATCAAAGCATCTATCTTTTATTGAAGAAGGGCGAAATCGAGTAGTCTTAAGTTTATCTTCGTAATTCATAAATTTAAATCCATTAAAAGTTTTATTGCTTAGAGTGGTTATATTGGTTTAGTCGATATATTTATATAACGTTGTACGACTAACGTTAAAATGTTTAGCTACATCACTTACCGTTATTTCTTTGCTATTAAGCATTGCTTGTGCTTTTTGAATATCAGAATCAGTTAGTTTTTTCTTACGTCCACCTTTGATACCCCGGCGTCTCGCCGAAGCTAGTCCAGCTTTGGTGCGTTCTACTATGAGTGAACGTTCAAACTGAGCTATTGATGCAAAGATGTGAAAAATCAGTTCGCCGGAAGGAGAGCTAGTATCGATGTTCTCTGTAAGAGAAATGAATTGCACTTTTAAAGATTTAAACTTATCTACAAGTTCAATTAGATCTTTTATTGAACGACCTAATCTATCGAGTCGCCATACAACAACAGTATCACCTTCTCTAATTGCATCTAAAAGACGATTTAGTTCAGGGCGATCTTTTGTTTTAGCAGACATGCTCTCTTCATAAATACGATCACACCCAGTATTGTTTAATGCATCTAATTGCAACTGAGAATTTTGATCGTTTGTGCTTACTCGTGCATAACCTATTTTCATGTTAATAATACGTACCTTAACTTTACATAGATAACTTAACAAGAAGGTTAACACTTTGTCGAGTGATATTTGAACAAATTATGAAAATAGCGATTTGTTCAGAAAACCCTCGTTTTATGAACAGGTCAAATTGTGATTTGAAAATTATCAAAAAATATTATTTATTGATATAAACATGGCATAATCTTGTTTTCTTTATTTGATTAGTTTCAAAAAAGTAAGGCCGTTGAAGAGAGGCCCGTTCCCACAATTCATAGCGGACGAAATGGAATTACTCTGAATATATAAAACAGTTCGCATAGCGAATATTTTTCCAATAAAAATTTACACAATGACAAGTGCGTGGACTTGCTGTTGTTGTATTTTTATATTGGTGAGAAAATGTCGGTAAACCACGACGAATTGCTATTGAATATCAAAAGGCAATCGAAAAGACTATCCAAAAGTTTAAATGTCCCCCTTGGGCAGGCCCAAGAAATGTTGGCCCATGTTGTTTATGATTGTAATGGATATGGCGATTTGATTTCTTCGCTAAAATCTACCTCGTTTAAAAATGAGTACTTACTACTAGCAGCACTCCATCCTAAAGCTGATGTTTTCCTTTTCAAATTACTTGATACGCATATGAATAACATTGTGGGTAGGCTTGAAGAAAAAATAGTTAATAAAAAAATAAATAATGAAGCTAAAAATATTATCCTTAATGTTTTTGCCATTGAACCAACTGATTTTGAAAGGAAAATAAAATAAAACCCTTTTAAATTATGCATATACGTATAATTTAAGGTATCTTTACAACCTCTTTACTCTCATCTATATTAGCAGAAAGGCTGCGCGGACGGCCTATGCCTACACATATTGAAAAGCTCAATATGAACGATGAAGCAGAGCATCCGTAACAATTTGGTTTTCATAATGAGCAAGCATGGCGTTAGTAGGCTGTTGTTTGTTTTTAATTAATTTATGGATAACTAAATGATCTCAGCTCTCGCACTCGACACTAAATTAAGGCTTCAAGCGAAATTTCTCGCCAACTCACTTAACCTGCCACAACAATTAGGTAAAGACCTATTAGCACGGGCTATATATTGCACTCAAAATTATGACTATTTAAGTGAATTACTATTTCAAGAAATTTGTGATACCAAAATATTCGGCACATTCCAACATCATTGGTTAAAGTACCTTTTGATCTGTGAATGCCAAGATGATCTATTGATTGATGACTTGCACAAAAGTATTGAATTTATGGCAAAAAGATTGGAAACAATGATTGTCATTAATATTAGTAAGATTAGATTGATATCGATTTTATATGAACTTTTTGGGCTGGGAGATGAAGCTAAATACATTATCACAGCACCGGAATATTTTACTCTTGAATGGAAACATTGTTTTAAAACCTTAAGTGATAATCAATCAGTCCTATATTGTGACTTTAAAATCAATAATATTTCATATCGACTGATTGCAACTAAACTATTGGTTGAAGAGTTTATACTGAAAAATTTTGATAACTCACTAGTGCAAAGCCTGAAGCAAAAAAATGAAATATCAGAAGACGCTAAAACTGAAAAACCATCAATAGAAGAGCATAAGCATTGGTTATTGAACAGTCTGAATTTCTTTACGAATTCTGATTGTTTCTATGAAGATGAAGTCCCCTACACATACGAAATAAGTGGTCACAAGTATGTGATTTATGGCTTTCCTTTACGCCCTTCTTTAGCTGAAACTATTGAAACCAAATTACCTGCGTTAAACGTATCAATTAAAACTATTATAGAAAAGCAGGTTTTTATCTTTCAGTTAGAGCAGCAAAAGCTGGTCTTTGAATGCATCCATGTAGAAACACCTGCAATATCAGTGATCAAGAACTGCGAGTTCAGTAACGGGCTAAAAGAAACGCTTTTGAATCACAAGGATGCTCGTAAATTTCCAATCACTTTACATCAATCATATTTTTTTGGCGGTATACGGCCTTTTTGCGATATTGATTATTTGGAGAATTCTATATGAATGAAATAAGAAGGATTCAATCAGCAGATCTGTCAAATGAAGGGGAACGAAAAGAGGCTCTTACTTTTGTTGATCATAAATCGGGTAAATCAATATCGTTTCCGATTTTGATAAACACCTATCAAAGTATTGTTAGCAATAATTCATTAGGTGAGCTAGATATGGGTTCTATTGTTAAAGGGGTATATGAAAAAGTACCCCGAAAATCAATATCTATTACTATCAGCGTTGGCGATTGCATTATAAATAAAAGCATTTCAGCTACCGCCTATGGTGCTTTATTCAACTGCACGCAAAATGAAATAGATAATTTGGCAGCATTGCCAGGGATGATAGAAGAAATAGATCAAATTGTTATTGAATCTATACCTCATGGTATTCGTCCATCAACAGCCAAACAGAGAAAGTTTTCTGAAGAAATAAGCCGAGTTTTGAAATTAGATCTAAGTGAAGGTATCAGAGGCTCAAAAGATAAATTAAGCAAATTTATCTCAGAACATATCGAATATTATGAACTAATAAAAGAAGAAATTGATAGCAACTTTTATGTGTGTAAGATTCTAGTTAATGCAATGAATAAATACGGCTCAAATGATAAGGGCTGGATGCTAGATTTTAATACGGCATTTAATATTTATGTTCAATTAACTGAATATGAGCAAAATATTATTGTAAAAGAGTTGGTCAGTGAATTTGGCGACAGGTATTGGATAGAGTGTCAAGAATGCTACTTGAGCGAGATCACTTCGGAAATTTTTACTAAATTAATAACAAGAACTAATGAACGTGTTGATTATGCGGTGCAATTTGATCGGTTAGTTGATTTGAGAGAGAGTTGCTAGTGATGAGGAAAACATTTCTAAAGGAGGTAACAATTTTATCAGTTTTTGATTTTAAAAATAATGAAAAAATTTTGCTAGGGAAAATGCTCTTTGGCATAGCTGTTAAAGATGAAACTAATCGCTTCGAACCAAATTTTCGAATAATAACATCAACAATTCGATCACAGAACAATCTTGAATTTATTACAAAAAGTAAGGGTTTTTATGTAATCGATGCTGAGCCGAAATATCTAGATATAACCTTCGCTGAATTTGTTGTTATGCGACATCGCTTGTATTCACCTTCAGAAATTCTAGAGCTGAGACAAATGCTAAAGCTCAATGATGATCGCATAATGAACAAATGAAAATTAATAATCAAACAACAACAATAGTATCAATCAACAACCTCAATAAATATTTTGAAGTCAAAATAGCTGATTTCCCAACAGATAGTTTTCATATACTGTACGCAATAAGCGTGGCGGTCTTAAGAAGTTTTTCTTTGGTGTTTAGACCGCAACGTTACAGGAGTGGTACACCAAGGTAATAAAGGTTCCACAACAGGATGTGGCGTTGATACTAAGAAGAACTCTTCTCATTGGGTTGATTCACACCAAAAAATCACTTGCGATAAAAATGGCTGTAAAAATTAGTTTGTAACCAATGAGACCAGGTTAATTTGAATCCAAAGCCCCGTGAGGGGCTTTTTGTTGGCTCCAATTAGAATACGGCAGAGGGGATAGACAAGCCCTATGCTACACTTATATTTATTACTAATTCTCAAACGAATAGGGATCAAATAATGAGTAAGCTTGATACAAAAGGCATCATTGACAAAATGTTTCTCAGCAACAGCAAAAAAAGAGTTAAAAGAAGCCCTGAATTTATTGGCTTGTTATTAAAAAGCGGAGACAAAATGATTGCAGAAGCTCAAGATAAAGCTAGAATTAGATGTGCGTAAAATCCCTCAATTTAATATTTCTATACAATCACTATTAAATATTTAAGCTTAATTGGCTTACTTCAGGTAAGTCGCACTTCACAACTTAACAATACTTACTCATCATAAAATAAACGCCCCTTATTTTGAATCCAAAGCCCCTTGAGAAGTGACCATATAGTTACTTCACAAGGGGCTTTATTTTTGGCTGCTTTTGAAGCCAAAGGGATAGAATATTAGCCTCGCAATTGCGGTGTTTTTTGTTGATTTCAAAGCATTTAGCTTGTACTTATCATCCCACCAACTATATTTATTGTGACCCCGCTTAACTCGTAAGGTTAAGCGCTATGCAGGTGAAACTGCTTTTCCAACGAAATTGGATACCTCACAATGAAAAACTATGCCTCTTATTCTTCACTGTTTAAAACTCTTTATGATGAAACTCGGCCTGTAGGTAATATAGGGAGAGGTACTCATTATTCCATACTCAGAGCGGCACAATCTCTTGATATAAAACTTGAGCCACAAGCACAAATCTTTGCGCAGGACTTCTGCTTAGTTTGGGACGAAGATCATGATGATCGAGTTATGGATGTAATAGAAGAGCTTTATATTCAAAACCTGTTAGCGCCAATTCTATTCATAGGTGAGCGTAAAGGCGTTGTGACTGTGATCTTGGAAAAAGAGTTTTATGATGATGAAACTTTACATTCATATTTTGAAAATCAGCTCATGATGATAGTGCAAAGCCAAAACGATCCGTGGTTGTGGAAAATAGGTTACTTTGATATGGAGTCTGGGACGATCAACGCTGATTCGTTGATTCATGACTCAACTCCAAGAGTGGTTATCTATCTTCGCCATATAGTCGGCCTTTGGGTTCTAGGGTTAAAAGAGTATAAGATTCCGACTTGTTGGCGGCATGAAGACCCACCTGAAACGCAACATCTAAACCTACAACCAGCAGAAAATTTTGGTGATGATGAACAGATCCCATTCTAGAGCTAATTCTCAACATCAAGCCCCGCAAGGGGCTTTTTTTGCTGCTTTTGAAGCAAAATGAGAAGTATGAAATCTCTTATTCGTACCAACTAGAAATATCCACAGCAAAACTATGAAGGTTTATTTCACTTCCCAAAGGTTGTTTAAAAAGAACTTCCATATCACTTATTATAGGAAAACTGACAGGTATTTCAGCACCATCCCCTTTTCGCCTATCAGAGCCTGAACCATATATTAGCTGAGCATCGATTGTTCCTATAACCTTCATTTCTAGTGAACTTGAGTTTATTGAAATAACAGAAACAGTTTCGGGAGAAATATCTTCAATAAATTGGTGAGTTGAAATTTCCATCAGTTCAACTACAGATTCACTATTAATTCGATCCATTAGTTTATCTGATATATCACCAAGCAATTTCTCAGCAACAAACTCCCTAAGTTCGCTTATTTTATTAACAAAAGCTAAAGTGCTGTCTAAGCATTCAGTAGCAACTTGTTCAACCTCTGATTCATCAGTATTGAAGGTTGCTTGTTCAATATGAGTATAATTGCTTAGCTGAGAAATTATTGCCACTAGGTCAGTTGCAACGGTATCAATTTCATCGATCATTAGTTTTTTTTCTACATAAAAGTCAGATAACCCACCTTGAATACAGAATTTAATTCTTTGTTTACGAGTTATCCCATTTGAAGATGTGCTGTCAGGCTTAAACCAATTACACCTCTCTAATTCTTCATTTGGGGCAAGCCTATGTAATAAATGGCGGGTTAATTCTCTCAGAGCATAAGCAAAATTATTTAGCCTTAACGGGTTAGGTGTTAAAAGGTTTATAAATGCTGAATCTAATAATTCAACTTCAAACCCATCAAGTAAAATGCTGGAAATTGCGCTTTGGTATTTGTCTCTAATATGTTTCATATCCATCCTTTGATTAGTTGATTTTGGAGCTATTTTTCAATTGCAAATTAATACCCCATATTGAATTGAGGTATAGAGAGTCACGGTATGATTCCATGTGTTTATATTAACGGAGTGGCTCGTAAGTTAGTACTTAAGCCTTTTCTTTTTTTGCTCTAAATATATTTTAAAATATCTTTTTATATGTATAAATAAACAGTATTAATATATGACTATCAATAGGTTAGGAAGTATATTAAGATTTATCTTAAAAATAATGGATTAAAGCAAGTGGGAAATAAATTAGCACAGGATTCTAGTGCCACTTTTAAAGGGATAATTTATCAATTCTATGAAGCACTTGATTGGTGTTTTGAACTTAATGATGGTCAGTCCCTTTATTTTGAAAAATATGGTGATATTGCCATAAGCGATTCAATAAACATTGAAGTTAAACAGTACAAAGAAAACTTAACTGATTCGCATGATAACTTATGGAAAACCTTATCAAACTGGTTAAAACCACCTTTCGACCATTCTAAATACCAAAAATTACTGCTCATCACTACACAACCTATTGGACCTAAAAGCAATTTATTGGATTGGAATCAAAAATCAATCACTGATCGTATTGGAATTTTAAAAAATATATTGGATAAACGTCATAAGATAAGCTCTCTTAGTGAATCTCAAAAAATCATCATGCAAAACATCGATAATGCTGGTTTTTTAGATCTTATTGAAAAATTTGCAATATATGATTCCTCTCCAGGTTTAACTGACAAGTTTGAAAGAATAGTAAGTTCAAGAGCTAAGCATTTAGGGGTTTTAGTTAAAAATAGAGAAGCTTTAATTAAAGCACTCTTAGGCTATATGATGACCCCAAATGTAATAGTCCAAAATGGTTGGTCGATTAGTGAAGTTGATTTTTCAATAGAACTTGAAAGTTTAAGTGATAAGTTTAAAAGTAACTCTAGAGTCTTTCCATTAAAGCCTGATGTGAATCATTTGCTTGAAAGAGCTACAGGAGAAGAACTTTATATACAAAAAATAAAAGATATAGAGTATGAGGAAACGATTGATGATGCCCATAGTGAATATGCAGAAGCATTAACTATTATTGCTGAAGAATTTGAACAAGGAATTAGAAGTAAAAATTATGAAGTATTTGAACAACAAGTCTTCAATGACTTTAGAAAGCGTTATCGCAATAGAGTAAGAAATAGTGAATGTAGAGTGATTGATTCTCAAAATTTTTTTGATGCTTGCCAAGAGCAAACACCACCAGATTTTATTGGTTACGATTATAAGCCTTATAAATGGTTTAGAGATGGTGTTGTTCACATCAATATGGATGATCCTAGCCAAAATCTTAAATGGAAGTTGATAAAGTAATGGCTAATGCTATCCAGCACATCGGTAATTTACATCACAATACATATTTATTGGCTCCTTTGCTTGAGGAGTTTTATCTAAATTTAGATCCTCAGCCTAGAAATATATTACAAGCTTACCTTCTGTTTCCTCTTCTTTTTAATAGTAATACTTTAGATCAGTTGAAAATTGTAAGAAAGGATTCCACTTTACACACTAAATTTAAAGAAAAGATATTACTTCAAGGGTTGCAACAAAGAGTTTTTGATTTCAAAGATTTAACTAACTCAAGTTTATTCTTATTGGTTGAACTTGGGGGGATTGAAATAATGGAAGATCAGTCAATCAAAGTACTACAACCTCAATTAAGTAAAAGTACTTGTAATATAAAAAAAAAGAAAGCCTCAAAGGCATTAGCTACATTATTAAACGGTTATGAAATCAAGGACTGTTATAGAATTTTAGGAATAAATAAATTATGAAGCCGTATATAATTTACATAGGTGTTTTAGATAAAGAAAATTGTAATCATGCTGTAAAATTTACAACAGGTTTAAATGTTGTTACTGGAAAATCTTCCACTGGAAAAAGTGCTTTAATCGAAATTTTCGATTATTGCTTTGGTAGTTCTGAATACACTATACCAGTTGGAAAAATCACAGAAAAAGCAAAACTATATTACACCATTTTTAAAACTGCTAATGGTTATTTAATATTGGGAAGAACTCCTAAAAGTAGAAGTGGATTTATTAAAGAGGTCACTGAAATTCCTGAAAAACTGGATTTGCCAACGTTTACATTTGCTTGGTTTCAAACTGGCTATTTTCTTGAGTTAGGAAAATACAAAAAAGAGATTGGTTTACACTTTAAATTAAATATTGATGATATTGAAACTAATGAAGAATTGTTAAGTTATAGGAATAAAAAGCCCTCACCATCTATAAGAAGCTTTACTTCTTTTATGCTACAGCATCAGAATTTAATAGCTAATAAACATGCTATTTTCTATAGGTTTGATGAAAAAGAAAAGCGTGAACAAGCAATTGAGCATTTTAAGATCTTTCTAGGTTTTGCAGACCAAGAATATTTTTTGCTTAATCAAAAGTTAAGTGAACTTGAAAAACAAAAAAGACAATTAGAGTTTTTAATCCCAAAGAAACAACAATTGTTAGCTAATAGAGAACGCCAACTTAATACTAAATTGCAGGAATACCAAGTATTATCAGGTAAACCTTTGTTGGTTGACTCGATTAAGGATATTTTAAATAATCCTGCACGTTACTTAGATAAGCTTCATGGGCACTTGCTAGAGGTAGATAGCGCTTCACCAGTTAATAATCAGGCTTTAGTAGAATTAGAAACCAAGCGCCTTATTGAACTTAAGTTAGTTCGTAAACTAGAAAGTAGTCATCGCTCTGTAACTGCTACGATTAGAACATCTAAAGAATATTATCAATCTTTAGAACAAGTTGATTACCCTGAAATAATTACAGAGAGTGCAGGTAGCTGTCCATTTTGTGAAAGTACAGATGATAAGCTTGAAAATGAAGCTAACGCTCTAGGAGATGCAATAGGCTGGCTTAATAATGAACTATCCCGTTCCAATCCATTAAATTATTCCTATGAATCTAAAGCTAAATCATTAAGTAATGAGATTAATATACAGCGTGATGTATTGAAAGTTCTAGATGATGAAATATCTACTATAAACAGAAATAATGCTCAATTGACACAAAGACAAAAACTTGAAGAACAATTGATTAAAGCTAAATTGACTGTTGAAATTTATCTTGAAGAATTAATACGCTCTTCAAAGCCTGATGATATAGAAAATAAAATTGAAGAAATAAAAATAAAGTTATCAAATGTCAGAAAGGATTTAAAAAAATATTCTATAAGTAAACAGATTGAAGATGCTCATGAATTTATTACTCAAAGTATGAATAAATTAGGTCAAAATTTAGATTTTGAAGCTTTTTACAAGCCAGTAAAATTAGATTTCTCATTAGAATCTTTCGATATTTGGCAGAATAGTAAGCAGGGTAAAGTTTTTCTCAGATCAATGGGGAGTGGTGCTAATTGGTTATATTGCCATCTATCATTATTTTTATCTTTACATAAACTTTTTTGCAAGCTTGAAGATTGCATGATCCCACCAACATTATTTATCGATCAGCCAACTCAAGTCTATTTTCCAAATGTGTCAAATGATAAGAGTGATGAGTTTAAAGCTAAAGATGTCGCATCAGGTGATAGGGAAGAAAGACTGGATGAAGATATCAATTCTGTTGAAAATTTCTTTGATGAAATTATTACTTTTTGTAACGATACTAAAAAGGAAACAGGAAACATGCCTCAAATCATTGTCTCAGATCATGCCGACCATTTAACACTAAAAGAAGACAGGGTATTTGAAGATTATGTAAGAGCTAGATGGAGAACTAGAGGTTTTATAGCTGAGTAATTTTATTTCATACCTCAAAAGCCAGCGAAAGCTGGTTTTTTGTTCCTATCAATAGCTAGTAATCTTTGCTGTTGGTTGTTAACAAACAGAAAGTGGCATCAATGGACTTTTAGTTTTGGTGACTGTCGAATAGTTACAATTTGATCGGGGCTGAATCCTTGTCGTAATAACTCAAATTCTTCAATTTTTATTTTGGCTCGTTTACCATTTCCTAGTATTTGGTAAAGACTACCGGACTCAGTTTTTATGAGTTGAGTGTCAAGATTGATGCCTATGATCATAGAAGAGCAAAAAAAATCACCTGGAAGAAAACGGCAAGTCATATCCTCAATAATGATGCCATAGAGAACTTTCCCTATTTGCTTCTCATTATCAATGACTGAAACGATAACCCAATCCTTAACAACTGTATTCATTTTATCGCCCTAATCAAAAAATATGTCACTATTTTAATAAATCGAGGTGATATTTGCCAATAACTTTGATCGATGATTCTAGCTGTTATTGTGCGAAAATGGTCTTTCACATGCTTATGTACTACTGTCATAATTGAGGTGATGATTGTTTGTAACTAATTAATTTATATTAAATTAATTATAAAACTCTACTTTTATATAATATTAAGTCGGTATTTGTTGGTATAAATACTGAGAGTTAATTGGCATTATAATTTCCCCGTCCAGTATGCTGACTTTATCTGTCCAGCTAAATTATTCATCGTTGGCCAACTGGTGGTTTTTTATAGCTCAAAGTAGTGATAATTTATAAGTAATGATAACCCGTATTCAGAATCACTGTTTATAACGGTAAAATATCACCCTCGCTGGCCTTCTGAGGGTTTTAAATCATTAGACGAAGCCCGTAAATGGGTAAAAGAATTTGTTTACTGGTACAACAATGAACATCGCCATAGCAGGATCAAGTTTGTCACGCCAAATCAAAGGCATGATGGTCTTGATATTGAAATATTAGCGAAACGAAAAGTGTTGTATCAACAAAAGAGAAATGAGCATCCAGAGCAATATAAAGAAGCTGCTTAACAATTTAGGCGACAACTGCCTTGAAAAACACCGTTATCAACAAATTGAACTTAAAAAGTATATTCCAGCCAAATTATTTTCAAAAAGCCAAAATAATTCCAACCACCCATTTTTTGAGTTTTCCATTCGAATGTTCTTATATATCATCGTTTTATTTGGGATCTATTTAGGTTCTTTGTTAGTATTGATAGCAAGTAATAAATCTGGTACGTCACATGCGGAAAAGTTTATTGAACGAACTAAGGAGGGGCTTGTTAAAATAAACACAATTCTGTTTAAGGCTATTACTGAGGAATATATGGGATATTCTGTCATTTGTAATGATTTTCAATGTGCATATTTTGCAAATGGTAATTCTACTGTTATTAACAATAGAGATGTTCTGATGGTCACATCAGTGAAAAAATAGTTATGGTGAAGTGAGTACTTGTTTTTCTCAGAACAATCTGGAAGCTTTAACGATAACAAAGGTGCTATAGCCACAAATGCACTTGACATCCAGAAGCATGCTTCTAAACCATATTCTTGATAGACAGAACACTTAATGTACAAATTAAATGAGTTATTTCAATAATTAGGATAATAAATATATGCTTGCAGTATTTCTAATAAATAGTTTGATTATTACTCTAGCAGTACTTATTCATTATGAGTTTTTATTTCGGATATCTACTGTTCTTCCAAAAATGAAAATAAAACACCGTTTCAGAATTGTTTTTGGTGTTTTTGGTGCTTTAGTCGCTCATAGCATTGAGATATGGCTTTTTGCTGTTGCCTATTATTTGCTTCCCCAAATTCAGAGTTCGGGGCATTTAGAAGGTAACTTTGACGGTTCATTAATGGATTGCGTCTATTTTTCATATACTACATTTACAACTTTGGGTTTTGGAGATATAGAGCCTCATGGCCATATAAAACATCTTGTAGGGCTTGAATCTTTAACGGGGCTTCTTTTAATTACTTGGACAGCTTCATTTTTATATTATGAAAT
>MAAB01028919.1_pt1 | contig 42451 bp, 39 predicted proteins | sample 1115991 | NCBI WGS metagenome assembly MAAB01 (sample SAMN04961124, study PRJNA320927) | seawater metagenome | isolation source: sample BD02T18 sea water enriched with oil for 18 days | place: USA:Gulf of Mexico | collected 2013-07-27 | reverse complement strand
CTCAGTATTATGTTTATTCATGCTCTGCTTTTGGGATAGATAGTGGTTTGGCGATTACTATCAGATCAAATTCAGAGCATGAATTCAATTGTTTTATTCCTTAAGATCCAACCTATGAATGCTCGCTAACCATTCTGTAAATGCAGGCTTCACAGCGTCTAATAACAAGGAGTTTGCTCGCTCTTGTTCTCCTAATTTTATTGCTGAAATAACGCTGTTAACCAAAGGCATCGTTTGCTCTTCTACGCCTTTAATCTTATTTAAAATCACTATTTCCTCAGTCATTGAATTATTCATCATGAGTCTATCAAGCGGTATTCTAGAGTCATTATAAAAAGTTTCTAAACGCTCAATATCTTGTAGAGTATCTTCAAGTTCATTCGCATCTTTAATCAACACTACATCACGGATAGCAATGGCTCGGTCATGAACACTGCCACGAAAATTAATGGCATAGCGCTGCTTCGCTGAATTTTTATCGGTAATTATTGTCATTGATTCATTAATAGTATCAACGCTACTTATTCCTACTATAGTGATAACTATCATCATAATAAGCACAATGCTAAAACCAATAATTAAACGGGCTTGTACTGTAGTACGCGTGAAAAAACCAAACATAAATGACCTCAGATAGAGTAAGTATTCCATGAAAATGAAATTATATGGATAGGATAGTAAAGTGTTACTAGAAGACCGAGGTTAACCAAAGAATATTTCAATAAATATGAGTTAAAACATAGCCATATATTGAGGCTTTATTTGCACATTGATGATTTACATTCAGATTCAGATTCAGACTGAGAATAAGTAAAGGTATAGCCTTACAAGCTATCACGCTTTTGATAGCTTGATATTGAATAACTGCCCTTCAATGACACGATCAAAGGCAAAACGCCCGCCACTGAAAATGACAATTTGAGCCAGTAATGTTCCCCATAAAATATGCTCAGCGTAAGCTGCTGCTGCAATATCTTCTAGGCTGATAACGGCAACGATATTGACAAAAAACAAACCAAGTGCCGCAAAACGACTTGTTAAACCTGCCATTAATAATAACGGTAAAATTATTTCAGCGGCTGTGCCTAAATAAGCAGCTAACTCATAAGGTAATAACGGCACCTGATACTCTTCTTCAAATAAAAATAAGGTACTATCCCAGTCTCTAAGTTTAGTTAGACCTGACGAGAAAAACGCCCAGCCAACGTAAAATCTCGCCACTAATAAAGCCGTTGGTTCTAACATACTCACTTTACAAGCAATGCTGCGATAAAATTGGCTAATTGATAACAATAAGTGCTTTAAGATGTTCATGGTTTATCCTTACTAAAATAATAAATTAAATTACGTTCTATCGCTGCAATCAGCCATTTTTCAAATACAAAGTCATGATCACTACTCACCATATCAAGTGCCTGAGCAAGTGTTGACCCAGACATTAAACAATGCATAAAATTTCCTTCACTAGCAGATAATCTAGTGACCTGTGGCTGAAACTCAGGCCGGTAAATCATTGTCCAGTGCTCTTTTGGTATTGATAACAAGGCTGTTTGCGCCTTTTTCATCGCTCCTTTACGTTGTATTTCGTCACTATGATGGTGAGCCTGTAAAATTTCAGTTATAGGATATTGACTGCTAATTACTTTCACATTTTGATTAAATATCACCGTAATATACTCTGGCTCACTATCACTAAGCAGCTGTAATGATGGCCGTTCAAAAGTTTGATCTTTACCATGTAATCCACAGTGAATATGCCAATCTAGCGCGGCACAATCAGGTAAGTAGGGATAATCTTCACTAATTTCATGGTTTGATAAAAAAGTAGTAAATGTTTCTCCCCACTGCCCCCAATCACCTTGAGAGGGAGGAGATGATCGCAAGAATTGATGTACAAGGCTTGCACTGATATCGCTATCAAGTAACTCAAAAATTGTTGGAAAACTAATACTTAATGCGCGTTGAGCATTCGCTAATAAGTTTCGTTGATAGATGTTAATACCCTGAGCGTCAAAGCCGTTTTGCTGCAATACTGAAGGTTCTTCATCCCAAATTGCTGCTAACAAGCGTTGTTGTTCATTACTGAATAGCGCACGCATAGCTACTCCTTGTTAATATGGCATCAGCGATATCACGCGCTTTTTGTGCTTCGTTAATAAGTACTGGCCATTCGGGTAAGTCACTATCCCATTCAATTAATGTTGGCACCGCGCCAAAACGCTTGATCGCTTGTTGATAACCTTGCCAAACTTCATCAGAAACAGGACATGCATGATCATCAACGACAAGCTCTCCTGCCTGAGGCTTACTGCAACCAGCTAAATGAATTTGTGCCACACTCGTTACAGGAAGAGCATTAATATAATCAGTCACCGACTTGGTAATATTTCCATCTTCAAAATTGATACTATTAACCGCAATATTATTAATATCTAATAATATTTTTGCCCCCGTATGCTGACAAAGTTTTGCTAAAAACTCCGCTTCAGACAAGTAACTTTCGTCAAACTTCACATAAGCAGAGACATTTTCAATAACTAAGTGCCGCCCTAAAAATGACTGAACTTTATCGACTTGTTCACACATCACTTTTAAATTCTCATAAGTATGAGCAATAGGTAATAAATCACCGCTATGTATAAGTTGGCCTTGTTGCTGCCCCCAAGTAAAGCATGCGTGTTCAGACATTAAAAAGGGGTCAATATTTTCCGTTAACTTCTTCAAACGACTTAAATATGACTTTGGGATATCAAATAAAGAACCAAGCCCCATAGACGTTGAATGTAAACTAACCAGGTATTGCTCTCTAACTTGGTTAAGTACAGAGAGTGCAGCACCTCCCTCTCCAAAAAAATTTTCAGAATGTACTTCAATAAAGTCCACCTGCTTAGGCGAAGTTAATATGTCAGTAAAGTGTGCATGTCTTAATCCAACGCCTATTAATACATCATTATTTTTTACCAACATATTCATACCTCTATGTACTTTTGTTAGCTTTATATAGCTTTTTAGCCTCTTTCTTTGACAAGCCCCCCAGCGTTGAGCAAGTGCCTTTTTTTACTAATTTCCATTCGCCTTTGTCGTTGTCAATACTTGACTGGCCTGCGCATGAATGCGTGCCAGCTAAATTTGCACAGTCATTTTGAGCAGCTTCGGCCACACCATAACATTTCTCTTTTTTACTACCCGCCTCTGCTGGTGCAACAACACCGGTAGAGATCACGGCGGCTAATGCGGCACTAACTAGTAGTTTATTATTCATAATGAATCCTCTTGTTGTTGGCTAAGCAGCTATGTAAGCTGCTCTAACCATTGCATTAATTTTTGTGGCGGCATAACACCCACATGTTGCGAAATGATTTCGTCATTTTTAACGAGTACCATCGTTGGCACACTACGTATACCATAATCAGCAGCATGACTTGGCGAATCATCAACATCGACTTTAATCGCATTAAAACGTTCTCTCATCATGTTTGATACTCCCTCAACAATGGGACTCATTGACTTACAAGGACCACACCACGAAGCACTAAAAACTAATAATGAATATTCATGCTCGGATAACAGCTCGTCTATTGAATTGGCTGACGTTAGTTGTTTCATGATAAAACCTCACTAGAGTTAAGTATTATTGGTAAACTTTTTCGATTTGCGTTTCAGTTAACCCTTTAATATCTGTCCAGTTAACTTGAGCAGCATTAATGTAGCCAGGAATGTCAGTTGACCATTTCTTTTGTACGGCTTTGTTTAAGTTTAGATATAATTTATCTCCACGAATATGCCAAGCAGTAGGATCAGTATCTAACTTTTTATTTAAAGCGACACCCATTGCGCAGAAACCACCGTATTGTGGTGCATACTTACTTGGTTCAGATTTAAATAGGTCACGATTTTCAGCACTTGAAAACTGATAAATAGCGCCATCATAAGCAGTGGTAAATTCATTAGATCCTTTGGTTGGCATGCCTTTGGTAAAATAAGAAACTGTATCGTAGCCTTTAATTGCTATGTCATTACCGTTAGCATTTACTTCTATATTTGCAGCAAAACTTAGGCTGCTTAATAATAATGCAGAAGTCGCGAATGTTGATTTTACCAAGGTTGAAAATTTCATTTTGTTGCTCCAGTCTTTCATGTTAAAAATTTAATAGTTAATAAGGATTTTTCCTTGGTTGATAATATAAGTCTTTAAATTAACTAAAAGGGATGACATAGTCCTAACTTTGAACCCAATCGTCCAAAACAATCAAGAATGAGAAAAAAATGGATCAGCTATCAGTTATTCTTCAACGCTTTTCGATTAATGCCGAAATATTTTTCACTGGCAATATATGCGGTATAGCTAGTTTTAATAAAACGCCAAATCAGGGGCATTTGCACTTGCTACGTAGTGGTGAGTTAACGGTGATTGATGAACAGGGGCATGCCCAAATAGTCAATGAACCCACGGTGATGTTTTTTCCAACACCACATAATCATCGTCTTATTGGCAGCGAAGAAAACCCGCCTGAATTGGTCTGCGCTAATATTGTTTATAATGAAAATACGTCGAACCCCATTGCCGAAGCATTGCCTGCATTGCTCTGCTTTAAGCTCAGTGATTGTCAAAAGCTCAAGCAGACAGCACAATGGTTATTTGAGGAAGCGTTTCACCAACAATGTGGCCGACAACCAATGATTAACTCACTGACCAATATTTTTATTATTCATGTGTTACGCCATGTGCTGAATAACGGCATAATGCAACATGGTCTGCTCGCTGGGTTAGCACACCCGCAAGTATCTAAGGTTTTACTTGCCATTCATGAAGCGCCAGAGCGGCATTGGAGTTTAGAGGAAATGGCTGAACTTGCATTAATGTCCCGCTCAAAATTCGCCGACTTGTTTAAACGTACTGTTGGTCAAAGCCCTGGCGACTATGTGATTGATTGGCGTATTGTTGTAGCTAAAGACTTATTACAACAAGACAAGCCTGTTGCATTAGTGGCTAATGCCGTTGGTTATGAAAATGGCTCGGCACTTGCGCGAGTATTTCGAAAAAAGCTAGGTATATCCCCTAAAAAGTGGCTTGAGAACCTTATTAACCACTCTAAGTAAGTTTATGATTGCCAAGCTTTATACCAAGTTATGCACGTTGATTTAGTGAGCAACTTTTAACATGAAACTTATCTCTGTCGTTATATAAACAAAAAGTATTTCAATGAAAGAAACAACTCAGTTCAGCTAGACTTATTTTAAAACTAGGCTGCTTGCGGCCAAGATATTTATTGGGATATGGGTGCCTGAAAATCTTCGGTTTCAAAATATAAAGGCTTCATCGTGCCACAATTTAGAAATTTATATTGAAGTTCAGTTTCTTTGGGTACTGGCGATGAGGTGCGAAAGCGCCCTAAACAGCTGGCTTCTAAATCAACACCCAATATATGATCAAAGCTAGGTGCCTGCTGAATTCTATGAATATAAATTTTATAATTTTTTCTTAATGAAACGACATCGTATTCTTGTTTAGTACTTGAAGGCTTAATGTCATCAAAAGGTCGAACATACATTTGCTTATCAAAAGACAATGGTAGGTTTTTATAAACTAACATACCTCCACGTTCAAAATGCCCTGAATATAAATCAGCCTGTATGACCATTTTTTCTCCACGCATTAAACGTTGTAAATTAAATGCTTCAGGCTTAATAGTAATGAGTTGACTATCTCTGACCGCTTGCAATACCGCTAAATCATTATTATCTAATTTATATAGTAGCTGAACGTTATGAGGCTTTCTATAAAGCGGTAAATGGGACGCATAAATGCTGGAGCCCTGAGTGAATAAAACCATACCATGAACACCCATATACGCGGGGTCTAATGGCGGTAACTTTTTGACTTCATCCTCAGCAAAACTCACTTGACTTAATAAAAATAAAATACCAAATAACACTTTTTTCATAAACAAATTCTCACTATATATAGGTTGAAGATACTTTCAACAACCAAAACTTTAGATTAGATTTTAGTATTATAGTTGCTTTTTTCAAGCAACAAAATCCTATGTAATAATATTTTAAATTTATTTGTAACTATTCACCAAGGTAAATTATTTTCAAAAGGATCTTCTTTAACTATTGACCGATCCCGCCAGTATGCCAAGCTAAGGCTATTACCTAATCGCCTTAGCTTCAATGAATTTAAACAGCATCAACATCACTGAAATAGTTGAGCAAACCAAAGCTCAGTTACAAGAGGATAAAAGCCTCACGCCCACATTGAAGATATCTATTGAACTTATTCTGGTTGTCGTTGTTATGCTGGCAAGTAAATTAGGGCTTAACGGTAACAAGAGCAGTGTCCCACCATCAAAAGATATTAACCGAAAAAACAAGCAAAAGATAAATCAGACAAATTAACAGGTGGGTAAAAAGGTCGTATTGGTAAATACGCTAACTCAAACAGAAACGCCCGATGAAGTACAAGTCATTTTGGTTATTGTCTAAAAATATTTTTTTTCTAACTCACGCACTGATAAAGGCTTGTCAAAGTAAAACCCCTGAATTTTCCCAACACCTAACTTTAAACAAAGGTTAAAATCGTTTTTTGTTTCAACACCTTCGGCAACAATTTCTAGATCCAAAGATTTAATCATTAGTACTAATCCATTCAATATTTTCTTCACTCTTTCTTTCGAGGAAGCATTAGGCATAAGTGATCTATCTATTTTTACAATATCAATTGGAAAGCTATGCAAGTGAGATAATGACGAAAAACCTGTACCAAAATCATCAAGCGACACAAGACAGCCTAAATCACTAATACCTTTAATGATTTTTACTGTATTTTCCGGCTCTACAATTAACGCAGTTTCAGTCAATTCAAATTCAATTAAACTAGCTGAAACATTATATTTCGTTAAAGACTCATCAATGTACTCAATTAGATTTTCATCAGTTAATTGCACAGAGGATAAATTAATTGCCATAGTAATGGGTAACTGTCGATCAGCATTCCACAAACTGAGTTGCTGTATTGCCTGCTTAATAACCCATTTACCAATATCTATGATTAAACGAGATTTTTCAGCAATAGGGATAAATTTATCCGGTCTCATATTTTCGTTATCATTATTCCAACGAATTAAGGCCTCAACCCCAGTTAATGTTTCATCTTCTGAGTCAATTACTGGCTGGTAATGTAAATAAAAATCATTATTGGTAATAGCAGTTTTCAACTTGTTTTCGATTAAAAAGTCCGCTAGGAATTGTTCCTGCATTTCTTCTTCAAAAAACGAAAACTGATTTCGTCCCATGTTTTTAGCACGATACATGGCAATATCAGCAAACTTAAATAATTCTTTAGCTTCTTTACTATCAAAAGGGCAAACCGATATACCGATACTGACACTAGATTGGATCGAATAGTTATCAATTTCAAATGGTTCATTTAGTGCATTTATAATGCGTTGAGTCACAATACTAGCACCATTAATTGACTTTAAATGAGTCAGGGTAATTGCAAATTCATCACCACCTAAGCGAGCGAACATTTCGTGGCCACGCAAACAATTACTGATACGGTTTACAACCTCAATAAGCAGTTGATCGCCAACATCATGACCATAGTTATCGTTTACATATTTAAAATGGTCAAGATCTAAAAGCAATAAGGCAAATACAGTTTTTTCTCTTTGATTACTGAGAATTTCTTTATTTAATGCCTCATCGAAATAATAACGATTAACAAGACCCGTTAAACTATCATGCTCTGCTAATTGCTTAGTATGCTGATAACTTTGAAGGAGTCGTTTCTCTAGATCGGAACGAGCTTGAGCATTAACAATAGCTCTTTGTAATCGAAAGGCATTAATTTCTGTTTTAACAAGGAAGTCTTGGGCACCCGCATTAATACAACTAAGCGCCAATTCATCTTCACTTGAAGCACTCATCATAATCACGGCGATGCTTTGTTTATTTACATCACCTTTAAGCTCTAATAGTAATTCGATACCTTTACGTTGAGGTAAATTATAATCGAGTAATACAGCATCGAATCGTTGGGTATCGAGTTTCTCAAGTGCTTCGCCTACTGATTCTACTTCAGTAATAATTGAAGAAATATTGCTTTTTTTTAGCGCTCTTCTCACCAGCTCCCTGTCAACGACATCATCATCAACAATGAGTAAATTCATTGGTTCCAATAGGTTTCCTCGTTAAAATAATTGACACGCTATGAATTACATTAAGTATAATTTATTGATCTACATTCTTTATGTAATAAGTTACCCAGGTAAATGTACAACTTTCCAATAGCTATCTAATACATTTACAATATCTAAAAATTTTTCACCTGCTTCCCCTTTAACAAAGTACCCGGCAATATGCTGACGATAACTCAACAACATATCTTCTTCCGATTTTGATGTCGTTAAAACAAAAACCACTAAATCAGACAGCGACTCATCTGCTCTGATTTCTTTAAGGAATTCAATACCACCCATACGTGGCATTTGCAAATCAAGTAAAACAATTAATGGTCTAGATACATCTCCTTTTCGTAAAAGGTCAAGCGCTTCTATACCATCGTAAGCTCTAACAATCGGATTAGCGATACGCTGCTTAAGAAAGCTTCGCTCAATGGTCATTGCGTCAATATCATCATCTTCTACTAATAATAAAGTCACGTCAGTAGGTTTTTTCGCCATAATCTATCCTTTACATCTATCTAAGGTTTTATTGCAACTGAACTTGTATTTTTAATCCAATTAATTGTTATTTTTGTACCACGTTTGCCATCAGAATTAATACTAACACTCCCCTGATAATGCTCAACAATTCTTTTAATCATAGCCAATCCCATTCCACTACCTTCCACTTTATCTCGTGATTGCAGCGTTTGAAACATTTCCATTGATTTGTCATGAAATTCTGGAGCTATTCCTGGGCCATCATCCTCAATGGCTATGAAATGATACTCAGTGTTACTATCGTACGAAATGATGATATGACCAGCATCTTTATCGTGATGTTTAATAGCATTTGATATCAAGTTTCTGAGTACAATTTCTAAAGGCGTTTGTGGAATATTTATTTCAATATCTGGCGCAGACAAATTCATACCGTTAGGGTTATCTAATAATGCCAATATATCTTGGCTTAAATCCTTTAAATTGACTTGTTCATGTTTAAATTCATCACGATTGATACGAGAATAATCAAGTAAATCATTAAGCAGCTTCATCATGCGTTGACTGCGCTGAGCCAATAAGTTCAAATGTTTTTTCGAGTCATCGGGTAGAATATCTTGGCAATCCTCTTCAATCCAACTAACAAGTTGTTTAATAGCATTTAGTGGTGACTTTAAATCATGAGAGGCAATATATGAAAACTGTTCTAAATCATTATTAGATTTCTCTAAATGTTTGGTTTTTTCAGTTAATGCTATCGTCATTTCATCTGCATAAGCTAATGCCTGTCTATTGGCTCTTGTTAAAAAGAGGAAAAGACCAAGCAATAGCGTATCAATGATTAAACCACCAACTAGAATAAATGAAGATTGATTCGATGTCCCTTCTTCTCTAAAACTCATATTTGATTGGATCAAAAATGTCCAAACTCGACCGTACAAACCAACATTTATTTCTTTAGAAAATAAAGGATTACTGTCAAAGTCCGATGTATTCATTTCAGCATGATCATCAAAAAGTAAATCGCCAGCATCACTTATTTTAATACTTACATGCCTGTTTTTCTCAGCTAAAGTACCTTGCATAAGATTTTTCATTATGAATGGTGCGTAAGTTACCCCAACTATAGACTTTCTTCGTTCTTCAATATTTTTAGGTTTAAGACCCTTTTGATAAAATGGTGTATAAAAAAGAAAACCTGGAGTCTTTTTTGCGTCTTGCACTAAAGTAATGGGTGCAGTTAATTGAGCTTGTCCTGAATCGCGTGCTTTTTTAATCGAAGAATAACGGTTCGTTTCAAATGCCATATCAAGACCAATAGCTTTTTTATTTGGTGCGGCAGGCTCTACATACGTAATAGGCCAATATTCGTTTTCTTGATGGCTTGGGTGTAATGCGTAATTTGGCCTTAATAAGCGCTGTTTCTTCAAATAATCATCAAGCTGATTAGGCTTTATATTATAGATAATACCAATGCCATTAATTCCAGGGTATGTCTGATCAATAGTTAAACTATTCGAATAAGCTAACCATTGTGTATAAGTAATATCGGTATCTACCGAATCGATAAACGCAACACCTCCCCACAGCGCATTTTCATATAATCCCATTCTTTCTTTGACTAAATCAACGACTTGTTCGGCATTACGTTGGAACTTCGCTTCAAGTTTTTGCGCTAATTGAGATTTAGAATAATACCAAGCCGAAAACGTTAAGACGAGAGAAAGCAAAACAATTAACCAATGAACAAAATGCATTTGTCCCGCATAAATTAGCTTCTTTCTTTTATCGCCCACTGCTAGCTCTTCAATCATTTATTAGACTCACTCTTATAAAAACAATTAACTGAAATTAATTATAGTAGAAATTAACTTCATGATCTAAAGGAGCTTCTAGCATACCTTGTAGCTTTATAATTGGTAACCCATAAAATTATTTTGATGGTCAAATATGAGCTACCTATAAACCAATCCACAAGTTGAAACTACTCCTCTAGCCTATTCATATATTCGCTTTTCAACACCTGTCTAACTTTAAGGTGATTAACAACTACGGCAGTTAAAATTATCAATAAACTACGGTGAGAACAACGGCTTAAAACTTGATGATTCAACGACCATTAAAGAAGGTTTCTTAGGTCACTTTCTTGAAGCAATCAAAACGGGTGCCGTTCAACGTGGATCAACCTTGCTCACTGAAGACTTTAAACGTTTAAGTAGACAAGAGCCTCTGATGCTCAAGGCATTGTTCGTCCACCTTTCAAAATAAAAAAGGGTAGTAACACTTTCATGTTATTACCCTTTTAAATTAATGTGATTCTTAAAAGCTAGTGGCTTTCAGAAACCATATTAATGGTATATTTAGGGATGTCGACGACTAAGTCTTCATCGCCAACAATAGATTGGCAGCTTAGGCGTGACTCGGGCTCTAGCCCCCACGCTTTATCAAGCAGATCTTCTTCTAGTTCATCGCCCTCTTCTATTGAATCAAAGCCTTCACGGATAATGACATGGCAGGTGGTACAAGCGCAGACCTTTTCACAGGCATGTTCGATACCGATGTCATTTTTCAACGCAACATTAAGGACGCTTTCGCCTTTTTCAGCATCAACTACTGCGCCTTCTGGGCATAACTCTTCGTGGGGTAAAAATATAATTTTTGGCATGTTACTTTTCTCTTCAATTATAGGAAAATCGCAAAATAAAGCGCTCGGGAATAAATTCCCTCCTACATAGATATTAAAATATTTATTGGTTACAGTTTTTCAACTGATTGACCACTCAACGCTTTATTAATTGAACTGTCCATACGGCGTTCGGCAAATATAGCTGTCGCTTGATCTAATTTTTTAATCGCCGCTTCAATGGCATTTGAATCTTCTCCTTGGCTAATATCAGCCAAGGATTTGATCACTTGTTCAATGGTCGATACTTCATCAGCAGCAAGTAAATGGTTATCTAACGCGATAGCTGCTTGAATAGATTCAATGACCCGTGCTGCTTCAACTTGTTGCTCTTTAAGCATACGCGCATCAATATCAGCTTTGGCATTATTCATAGAATCTTTAAGCATTTGCGCTATTTTACTATCATCTAAGCCGAATGAAGGTTTCACTTCAATGCTAGACTCAACGCCCGACGATTTTTCCATCGCCGTTACCGAGAGTAAACCATCCGCATCGACTTTAAAAGTAACACGAATATGGGCAGCCCCAGCGGTCATAGCAGGAATACCACGCAGTTCAAAACGGGCTAATGAGCGACAGTCGTCAACTAATTCTCGCTCACCTTGCAACACATGTACTGCCATCGCCGTTTGACCATCTTTAAAGGTGGTAAACTCTTGTGCTTTCGCCACCGGAATAGTGGTATTGCGTGGAATAACTTTTTCTACTAAACCACCCATGGTTTCTAAACCAAGCGACAGCGGAATAACATCAAGCAGTAACATGTCGCTATCAGGTTTATTGCCTGCAAGAATGTCAGCTTGAATAGCAGCGCCTATGGCAACGACTTTATCGGGGTCAATTGAGGTTAATGGTTTTTTGTTAAAAAACTTCTCAACTTCTGCGCGTACTAATGGCACTCGGGTAGAGCCTCCAACCATCACCACTTCAATAACGTCTTCAACACTAATGCTGGCATCTTTCAAACTACGACGACAGGCGCGTAAGGTTTTTTTCACTAAGGCAGCAATTAACGAATTAAAGGTTTCTTTCGTTAGTGTTGTTGACCAAGGTTGTTCATTTGCTAAGGTAGCGTCTAAAGTCAAACTTACTTCAATACTGTCTTGGCTTGTTAATTGCTCTTTTGCAGCACAAGCTTGCTGCATTAATTGCCTTTCAAGTGAAGGTGATAGCGGCCGAGTTAAGCCTGCTTGCTCAACTAAATAATCAACCACAACAACATCAAAATCATCACCGCCTAAAGCTGAATCACCGCCCGTAGCAAGTACTTCAAAAACCCCCTTGTTAAGGCGTAAAATTGAAATATCAAAGGTGCCTCCACCTAAATCATAAATGGCAATAACGCCTTCTTGCGCCCCTTTTTGATCTGAGTCAAGTCCATAAGCAACCGCTGCAGCCGTTGGCTCATTAAGAAGACGTAAAACATTAACGCCAGCCAATTTTGCGGCATCTTTGGTGGACTGTCGCTGAGCATCATCAAAATGGGCAGGTACGGTAACAACCACACCGGTTAATTCACCGCCTAAGGCAAGTTCAGCCCGCTGCGCTAAACTTTTTAAAATTTCAGCGGAGACTTGCACAGGGTTAATATTACCTTGGCGAGTCACAATTTCAGGGTGATTTTCATCACCACCAAACTGATATGGCAGTGATGGATACTTACTTTGAATATCGCTTAATGAACGGCCAATTAAGCGCTTGGCCGAAACAATGGTATTTTGTGCATCACTAATACTATGCGCTTTAGCTTCTTCACCCACTAAAATGCCATTACCTTGTGACGCGTCTTGATAGCTAACAATGGAAGGGAGAATATCACGGCCTTGTTGATCGGCTAACGTGCTTGCTTCACCACTTTGTACACTGGCAATTAATGAGTTTGTGGTACCTAAATCAATGCCTGCGGCTAATCGATGCTCATGAGGTACTGTGCTTTGACCGGGTTCTGCTATTTGTAAAAGTGCCATGATATAAAAATTCTGTTTAGTATGTGATTTGTCGCTATTGTGTAACTTGCTGACTAAGGTTCCAGCTTAGAGACAACTGGAATGACGATTTAGAGAAAGTCATTTTTCTTCATTAATCATCAAACAAGCTATCTTCAAGACGTTCGACTTCAATATTAAGCTTTTGATAAAATTTTAACTTGCGTAAATTATCGCATGCAAGCACATTGGCTGCTGTATTATTTTCTACAATATTATCACGCATTAAATCAAACAACTGCTGATATTCTTGTCTGAAAACCTGCTGAACATGATTTAATGCGGCATCAACATCGTCGGCAAACTTTACTTCATCCAACATTTCTCTAAGTTCCATCTGCTGCATTAAAAAGGCAGTATCACCAAAAGACTGTTGCTCATTAGGCAAATCAACACCGCGTAAAGTTAAGATATACTCAGCACGTTTTAATGGTTGCTTTAATGTTTGATAGGCATCATTAATTTCTGCAGATTTTTGCACGGCCAATAATTGATCTTGACTTGAAGCATGAGCAAACCGGTCCGGATGGACGGCCTTTTGTAAAGTTTGATAGGTTTGTGATAATTGATTTAAATCGACATCGAAAGTAACTTCAATGCCGAATAACTGGAAGTAATTCAAAATAGTTCTTGCTCTAAAATATCTAAATTAATGCGCTAGAAACAGCTCGCAGATATTTGATTCAGATTCAAGGCGAAAGCACGGAGTTGACGTTAGTCAATGAGTACTTTCAACGATGAAGGTGGATTAAATAGCAAAGAGCGACCATTTATACATTGAAGCTTTCCCCACAACCGCACTCACCTTTGGCGTTGGGATTGGTAAACTTAAAGCCTTCATTCAAGCCTTCTTTAACAAAATCTAGCTCGATGCCTTCAAGATAAACTAAGCTTTTAGTGTCGATAATAATTTTAACGCTTTCAATATCAAAAACATTATCATCTTCATTCAAATCATCAACAAACTCAAGTACATAAGCCAAACCTGAACAACCGGTCGTTTTAATTCCTAAACGCAAACCTAGGCCTTGGCCTCGATTCACCATAAAAGATTTTACCCGCTCTGTTGCCGCTGGCGTCATGGTAACTGACATACTACTTATCCTGTTTATCTTGTGCTTATTTTACGCTGCTATAAAGCAAGCGATTAGCCATTTTTACTTTTGTAATCTTCAATTGCTGCTTTAATAGCATCTTCTGCTAATATTGAGCAGTGAATTTTCACGGGTGGTAAGGCTAATTCTTCAGCAATAGCGGTGTTTTTGATTTCGCCTGCTTCTTCAATAGATTTACCTTTTACCCATTCAGTGACTAATGAACTTGAAGCAATGGCAGAGCCACAACCATAAGTTTTAAATTTAGCATCTTCAATAATGCCATCGTCAGAAATTTTCAATTGTAATTTCATCACGTCACCACATGCAGGTGCGCCAACCATACCCGTCGCTACTGATGGATCATTTTTATCCATAGAACCAACATTACGTGGGTTTTCATAATGGTCGATTACTTTTTCACTATAAGCCATTTTTCTCTCTCCTAACTGTCAGAACAAGCAGTACTTAGTGTGCTGCCCATTCAATTGAATCTAAGTCGATACCGTCTTTAAACATTTCCCAAAGCGGTGACATATCACGTAAATGACCAATGGATTTTTGTATAAGTTCAATCGCGTAATCAATTTCTTCACTGGTGGTAAAGCGACCAAAGCTGAAACGGATAGAGCTATGTGCCATTTCGTCGTTTAAGCCTAGTGCTCTAAGCACATAAGAAGGTTCAAGACTGGCTGACGTACAAGCACTGCCTGACGATACCGCTAAGTCTTTTAAGGCCATAATTAATGATTCGCCTTCAACAAAGTTGAAACTTACATTCAAATTACCGGCGTAACGTTTATCAAAATCACCATTAACAAACACTTGTTCCATGGCATTTAAACCTGACCATAAACGGTCACGCATCGCGATAACATGTTCAAGATCTTGCGACATTTCTTCTTTCGCAATTCGACACGCTTCACCCATGCCGACAATTTGATGTGTCGCTAACGTGCCAGAACGCATACCACGTTCGTGTCCGCCACCGTGCATTTGTGCTTCAAGGCGAATACGCGGTTTACGACGTACATATAATGCGCCTATGCCTTTAGGGCCATACATTTTATGAGCTGAAATAGATAACAAATCTACTTTCAAATGTTGTAAATCAATATTGATTTTGCCCGTACTTTGCGCAGCATCAACATGAAAAATAATTTTACGCGCTCGGCACATTTCGCCAATTCCGCCAATATCTTGAATAACACCAATTTCGTTATTTACATGCATAATACTCACTAAAATAGTGTCATCACGCATTGCCGCTTCTAGTTTTTTCAAATCAATTAAGCCATTATCTTCAGGAGCAAGATAAGTCACTTCAAAACCTTGACGCTCTAGCTCACGACAAGTATCTAACACAGCTTTATGCTCTGTTTTACAGGTGATAATGTGCTTGCCTTTTTTGCTATAAAAATTAGCAACACCTTTTATGGCTAAATTATCTGACTCAGTTGCGCCTGAGGTGAAAACAATTTCACGAGGGTCGGCATTAATTAATTCTGCTATTTGATTACGAGCAATATCAACTGCTTCTTCGGCCTGCCAGCCAAATTTGTGCGAGCGCGATGCTGGGTTACCAAAATGACCATCAGTAGTCATATATTGCACCATTTTTTCTGCTACACGTTTATCAACAGGGGTGGTAGCTGAATAATCAAAATAAATAGGAAGCTTCATTGGCTCTCTTTCTCCGCTTAAAATCGACATAATTGCTTATCGGCAACCATGTATAATATTGGGTGTATCGTCTTTTATACTAATAATGGTCTCTAACGACTGTCTTTTATTAGAACGGCTATGTTCTTCATCTTGTCGTTGAGACACGGTTTTCACATCATTTTTGGTGACTAATTCAGCCAAAGTAATGTTTTGTAAAAATTCTTCAATGCGTTCACTCAAGCCTTCCCATAATGAGTGAGTTAAACACTGCTCACCACCTTGGCAATTTCCTTTACCTTGGCATTTGGTCGCATCAACACTTTCATTAACGGCAGTAATAACATCTGCAACGGCTATTTGTGCTGAACATTTACCTAAACGATAACCACCGCCTGGGCCTCGAACGCTGGTCACTAAACCATGTTTACGTAATTTTGAAAATAATTGCTCTAAATACGATAAAGAGATGGCTTGCCGCTCTGAAATATCGGCTAATGACACTGGCCCATAGGTAGCGTGAATAGTAACATCAAGCATTGCGGTTACAGCATAACGACCTTTAGAGGTAAGTTTCATAATTTGCCCATTTAATTCACGCTAATAAGATAGATAATCAACCATTTTTATAGGGACCAAATATCACCATAACAACTCATTGCGCGCAATTTTACCTAACCTTAAAATTTAATCAAGTATATACCTGAGTAATATACTCAAGTATTCTACACTAAGAAGCTAAAAGCGAAAAGCAATAGTTGACTATTTTACTCAACTATTGCTTTTAAGTTGCTATGACATACGACAAGGCAATGATTCTAATTACAATTATATTTCGGGGTCAAAACTCTCTACTATTTTTTCTCTATGCTTTGCTGCCGCTTTTTCATCTTCAACAAATTCACCTACTCTCAGTTCAGGCAAATCTTTAGAGCAAACATCTCCCCCTAACCTATTCACTTCTTTGCATAGGTTAGCGACTTTGTCATCCATCAAGTGCATGTGATCTAATAAGCGGCCAATAGCTTTGGCAACGGGATCTGGGCTGTCGGCAGAAACGGCATAAGCATCAAAACCAAATTTTTTCGCCGCTTCGTCTCGTGACTCTTTATCGACATCGCCATTTAGCTTTTCGCCTGAGTTAGCGTCTAACAATGAGTTACCGTTATTGCTCTTACTGTTGACAATGCGCGCGGGAATACCAACAGCGGTGGCATTTTCGGGTAAGTTTTTCACTACCACAGAGTTTGAACCAACTTTACCACCTTTACCGATAGTAATAGGGCCAAGCACTTGTGCACCGGCACCAATAACAACATTATCTTCTAACGTTGGGTGACGTTTGCCAGCATTCCAACTAGTTCCCCCTAACGTAACACCATGATAAAGGGTAACGTCATTACCAATTTCAGCCGTTTCACCAATAACAACGCCCATGCCGTGATCAATAAAGAATCGACGTCCTAACCTTGCACCGGGATGAATTTCAATGCCAGTTAACCAGCGAGAAAAAGTCGATATAGTTCGCGCTAATAATTTCCAATCTGCACGCCACAATCTATGACTTAATCTATGTACCCAAATAGCATGCAACCCAGGGTAGTTCAGCAATACTTCAAAGGTGGTGCGTGCTGCGGGATCTCTATCAAAAACACTATTAATGTCTTCTTTCATGCGGGTAAACATATTATTTCCTTTATTTATCTGTACTTTTGGCTGAAACGCTTTATTTTGAGGATTTTTCTATTGAGGCTCTCTCTATTGAAGCCCTTTCTATTGAGGCAAGAATGCCACGCATCATTTTTATTTCTTTAACATCGGGACGCGCACGATTAAATAAGCGTCTTAATTTTGTCATCACAAGACCGGGATGCTTGTCACTAATAAAAGCAGTGGCTTTAAGTGCATTTTCAAAATGCTGATAAAAACGTTCTGTTTCTTCAGTAACGGGGTATAGCTCATCATCGTCACTTGTGGTTTTAAGTGCTTTTTGGCCAATATTCTTTTTACCAATATAAGTACCATTACCAGTACTGTGCTCTTGCCTTGTATCATCTAAAGACAATAAATAACTAGTACGCACTTCATAACTTAACGTTTGCACCGCCATCGCTAAATTTAATGAACTGTAATCTGGGTTAGCGGGAATTTGCACATGAAAATGACAAAGTTGTAATTCATCATTAGTCAAACCACTACTTTCTCTGCCAAAGACTATAGCAACAGGATACTCACTCGCTTCTGCTATCATTTTTTCGCCGCAACTTCTGGGCTCAAGCATAGGCCAAGGCAAAGTACGCGAACGCGCACTCGTCCCTACTACCAATCCACAATCGTTAATGGCTTCACTTAAGGTGCTAACCACTTTGGCATTTGCCAACACATCAGTTGCGCCAGCAGCTAAGGCTTGCGCCTGGCCATTCGGCATTTCAATCGGGTCAACTAGGATTAATTGACTTAATCCCATTGTTTTCATTGCTCGTGCTGCACTGCCTATGTTGCGACAATCAGAGGTGTTGACTAACACAATACGAACGCGATCTAATAAATTACTTTTGTTTGAATCTGACATTTTACTCAATACTCTTACTTGGCTGTATATTCTTGGCTGTATTCTTGGTTTAAATACTTGGCTTTTTTTTTGGATTTAGTACTTGGGGTATAAAGCCTATTTCTATGCCAATAATTCTACCATAGAAGACTACTGCGGTGTTTGCTAAAAAGCACGATAAATTACTAAACAAAGTTTGCTTAAGTTAGTTTATTTTTCTATATATACCGATGATATTTCAAGATACGAGTTTGAGGATGCTTGAACGATTAATTTTTAGTCAATTTAATTACCCCCCCTCTATCGCTAAAAACAATAAAACTTGCTATACTCCGCGCGCTTGATTTGGCAGGATGATTTTTCTGTTTAATCAACATCGTTCTTTTAAAAGCCATTTACAAATAGGTACTCTATTATGCACCCCATGCTAAATATTGCCGTGCGCGCTGCGCGCAATGCAGGAAAAGTTATTATTCGCTCTTTTGAGCAGCTTGATAAAGTTGAAGTTGAATCGAAAGGTTCTAACGACTTTGTGACCAGTGCTGATATGGCCTCTGAACAAGCCATCATTGAGACTATTCGTAAATCATACCCAGAACATACCATTATTGGTGAAGAGTCTGGTGTATTAACAGGCTCAGATGATGACTTTCAGTGGATTATTGACCCACTTGACGGCACCACAAACTTCATTAAAGGCATCCCTCACTTTGCCGTATCTATTGCCTTAAAAGTAAAAGGTAAACTTGATCAAGCCGTAATTTTCGATCCCATTCGTGGTGAATTATTTACCGCCAGTCGTGGTAAAGGTGCGCAACTAAATAGTATGCGTATTCGTGTTAAAGCGCATAAAGATTTATCTGCCACTATTTTAGCGACAGGTTTTCCTTTTAAGCACAAGCAACATACCAAAGCTTATATGGCTATGTTCAGTTCTTTATTTCAAAAAACATCAGACATTCGCCGCGCGGGCTCGTCAGCGCTTGATCTCGCTTATGTTGCTGCTGGTCGTGTTGATGGTTTCTTTGAAATAGGCTTAAAACCATGGGACACCGCTGCCGGTGAATTATTAGTGATTGAAGCCGGTGGTTTAGTTACTGATTTTGTCGGCGGCCATAATCACGTTAAATCGGGTAACATTGTTGCCAGTAGCACACGATTACAAAGAGAAATCTTAAAAGATATTCGCCCTCATTTAGGTGATGCATTAAGTAAATAGTTACTGAGCAAAAAACTTATATTTTTTAAAAAAGCGTCTTTTGGCGCTTTTTTTGCTTTATTTTTGCTTTAATAGTATTAGTAACATCAATGATTAACCTGTAATTTGAGTAACCATGACTGCTTTTCAATATATTCCCCCGCAACATAAACAAATATTTAAGACTGGCGAAGTCGCTTTAGTAGGTGCCGGCCCAGGTGACCCAGACTTATTAACTTTACAAGCCTTTCGCTTTATTCAACAAGCCGATGTCGTCGTTTACGATCGCCTTGTTAGCCAAGAAATTATGACCTTATTACCCACCAACTGTGAACGTGTTTATGTGGGTAAAAAGCAAGCAGAGCATCGCGTACCACAAGAAGGCATTAACCAACTGTTAGTTGATCATGCAAAACTAAATAAAAAAGTATTACGGTTAAAAGGCGGTGATCCATTTGTTTTTGGTCGTGGTGGTGAAGAAGCTCAGTTTTTGTTAGCCAACGGTATCGCTTGTCATATTGTACCCGGCATGACAGCCGCTTCTGCCTGCTCTAGTTATGCAGGCATTCCCCTTACCCATAGGCAAGTTGCCCAGTCTTGCACCTTAATCACTGGCAATGTGCAAGATAATGGTGCATTAGATCTTCCTTGGCAAACCTTGAACGATAAAAAACAAACGGTTGTTTTTTATATGGGCATAAAAAGTTTGCCTATTATCACTGAACAATTAATTAATGCTGGACGCAGTAAAAGTACCCCTGCCGCTTTAATTCGCAAAGGCACCCATAGTGATCAACAAGTGGTTATCGGCACACTTGAAAACCTAGCTGAGTTAGTTAAACGCCATAATATAAAACCACCCAGCCTCATTATTATTGGCGATGTAGTAAATACATTTAATGCCGAACAATTACACAATTTAGGTTATTTAGCACCTGTGCTCTAACAACTAATCAATTGTAATAAAAATGCAATAAAAACTAGCAAACCACGCTTATTTTTCGTAGAGTGAATATCAATTAGACTTTAGTCTATTAAAGCTTTGCTAAGTAGATGGATTTTGTTTCGCTTCCTTGCCATTGGTGAGCATGCAAAAAAGCTGCTTTAAGAAACTGATTTTTTTAGTAATAATCTGCCAAAGAGCAGAGTTATACCATTTGGATCACTGAGTTAGTGCAATTGGTATTAATATAATAAAAAGATATACAATGGCCGCCCAACTAAACGAAGACTTAGCGCAATATAGAACCATCATTTTAAGTCTGATCTCCTATGCTGTTCATCCAAAACTAGACACTCTTATCGAAAAACTGACGCCAAGACTCACTGGCTCGAAACGATTTTTAATTAAAATGGAAATCAAACGCTTGGCAAAACCTTGTGGCTTAGTCATGGACTTTCGCCCTTATTTTGACCAGTGTGAGCTCGTGCAACACGAGAATGTATGTCATTATCTTGATCAAATATCTCAGACACTTTTTGCTACTAGTATCGAAAAAAACAATGGTTTATTTAGTCTGCACATTTATAACGAGTTAAGTGAAAAAGCCAAACAACGCCATCTGGCAATGATGAATGCTGAGCGAGAAGCCAAAGCACATAGCAAAATAGCGATTGAAGAAGTGCAACAAGTTAGCTTAGTTAATGGTGATTTTTTTAATGAGCCGCAAATAACAGGAAAATCAAAATGTCGGCTATTTAGTTATGATCCTTTAGGCATGTCACAAAAAGGTAAATTAGCCGTAGGCATTGAAGTTACGCCACTCGATATTAATGCTAATGGCTGTGTTATTAAGGCGCCACTACACGCCATAGCAGAGACAAGTGAGCTTATTTATTTATGGTTTTACGACCACGATAGTGCTTTAGATTATCAAGAAGAGATAGTGCTTGAATACACGGTTGAAGATCACAAGAAACTACAATCAGGTAAAAGCAGCCACTATTTACTCAAGCTTAGCCAAGCGTCGACCAATAAAATGCTTAATACCCTGAGTGATTTGTTAGCCAAACGCCTACAACTAGCCAACAAGTCTCAAAGCAAACAGATACAACCCTTAATTGCTTCCATCAATGCTAAATGCCATGAACAATTTTTACTGAGTAACACACTTGATGTCCCTATGCTTTGCGCAAAATATCACACCGGTTGGCGGCCATCAATCAGTTTGCAAACCCCCAGTAACCTAGCACTTTGGCAGTTTTTTTCTGATAACAATAACTATGATCCGCTCGCACGTTTATTTTGCAATACAGATATACAAGCCGCCATTAATAGCCAGCAAGAGTTTGATGATTATGCCTACATATTAAAACACCAATACACAGATAATGAGCAAACTAAACAACAGTTTATTATCATTTGGCAAAGCCAGCTTGATAATGATTATGCCGCCAGCTCATTTTTAAGCAAATTTATACTCAACGGTGATTATCGTTACCTGCGTTTAAGGGTACTCACCGTCAATGCTCAGCAAGATGCTCATGTTCCCAGTGCTTTGCCCGATTATGTTAGCCCCGCCATGGCGCTATTAAATCGCCCTCATAATAAACAAACAGCAACACTCCTTAAAGCCAGTACACAATTAGCCATTTTAACGGATGTTACTGAGCTAAATGACGTGTTAGCTGTATCAGATGCTTTAGCAGTAAAAGCAGCGCCACAGTCAAATGAACGGCCACTTAAGTGCCCAATAAAATTTGCTTTACCCAAATTGTCTCGCCGATCGGCTATGGAGATTGTTGCCATCAATAATAATGATCTGCGCGCTGAGGACAGGTTTGAATACCAACTACAACTCACCTTGACCCATAGCGATAATCAAGCCATTAACATTAACGGAAAAAGCAATAATATCTCCACTCGTGGCATGTTAATTGAGTTAGAAAAACCGGTAAAATTAAAACCGGGTGCGAATCTTCGTTTGAAAATTGACATGCCTTACCGAGACAAACTACTCACTATGCCAAATCAAGCGTATCTGCTGCTTAGCAGCCAAGATAATCGTTTTTTACGTGTGGTGATCAATGGCCCTGAGGCTAAACACGCGGCATGCCAAGCTTTACGTGAGCTTATCTATAAAAACATGGATAATCTAACCCATTGCGGTTTTGAGCAAGACAGCATTTATGGTCTACAAAAAGCAATGCGTAATATATACGCCAACAACCATTTATCGGTGCCCTTCTTTATTCATCAAGACAAACGACAATGGCACATCAGCTCAGTAGCGATGAATCAACATACTCAAATAAAGCCTTTTAATGACGAAGATGTTTGCTCGAAATTTTTACTATTAAAAATGGTTGAGCAGGAAAAATTTCGTAATTATTGTCTGTCGTTATTGAACAAGGTTAGCGAAAGTAACCCTGTGGAAGTATTCTATATTTTAACCATTCCGAGAAAATCACAACACAATGAGCAATTCACCTTTTGGTTCAGTGATATTAAACAGCTACAAAAAAATGGCAAACTTAATGACGTGTTAGATAAAATTCGCACTATAAAAAAACCCAGTATTTTAAGAGTGCAGTTATCAAAGCCCAATAAAATAATGGATAAATATTTTCGCGATGAGCTAAATTATCTAGAGCAAATATCATCAAGTAGTGCTGAAGAGCTCACTAATGCAATGTCTTTAATGACAGGTATTGGTGAAATTACCGATCACACCGCGCAAGTGTTACAGCTGTTTGACAACATTGTTGCCAAACAAGCGTTGTCTAAGGTTGGTTAACGATTGGCTTGCGGTTTTGCACGACGTCGTCTTCCGCCATTGCCGGTAGGTTTAGCATTAGCTGGAGATTTTTTAGATTGTGCTTGATGGCCTTTGCTTAAGTGTTGGCCATCTGCATGTTCTACTTTATTTACTTTAGGCTTTTTCGGTTTTTTCGCTTTTGACGATCTAATCTCTCTAGATTCACCTAAGGCATTCACGGGTGAAAAGTTGTCTAATGCTTTACGTTCGATATGTTGCTGAATAACATGCTCGATGTCACACAATAACTTCAACTCATCGGCACACACTAAAGACACCGCTTGTCCTGTATTACCCGCACGCGCAGTACGACCAATACGATGGACATAATCCTCTGGCACATTCGGTAAATCAAAGTTAACCACATTAGGTAATAAATCAATATCGATACCGCGTGCGGCAATGTCAGTGGCCACTAAAATTTGTACTCGCCCTTCTTTGAAAGCAGCGAGTGCTTTGGTACGTGCACCTTGGCTTTTATTGCCATGAATGGCTGCTGCGGTTAAACCTTCAGCCTCTAAATATTTAGTCAGTTTATTAGCACCGTGTTTGGTTTTAGTAAACACCAGCACTTGTCGCCAGCTATTTTCTTTTATTAAATACGTAAGTGCTGCAGGTTTACGTTTTTTATCTACCGCCACTAACCATTGAGTCACTTTTTCAGCGGTGCTGTTTTCAGGATTGACCGAAATTTCTAATGGATTATTGACCAAACCTTTAGCTAATGCGCGAATATCAGCAGAAAACGTGGCAGAGAATAATAAATTTTGTCTTTTGACAGGCAGTACGGAGATAATTTTTTTGATGTCACGGATAAAACCCATATCTAACATGCGGTCGGCTTCATCAAGAATAAGTACTTCTAATTGAGAAAACTTAACGGCATTTTGGTTGTATAAGTCCATCAAACGACCGGGCGTTGCTACAAGCACATCAACCCCCTGTCTAAGGCGCATCATTTGCGGGTTAATTTTAACACCACCAAAAACGACCGTTGAATGTAAGTTTAAGTACTTGCCATAATCGGCAATGCTGTCACTGACCTGTGCCGCAAGTTCGCGAGTGGGCGTCAAGACCAATGCGCGGACATTGTTAGTGCCAACTTTCACCCCTTTATTACTGCTTAAACGTTGCAGTAATGGCAAAGTAAAGCCTGCCGTTTTACCTGTGCCTGTTTGCGCAGCAGCCATCACGTCTTTACCAGAAATTACCGCTGGAATAGCCTGAGCTTGAATAGGCGAAGGTGTTTCATAACCTTTATCACGAACCGCTTTTAATAATGCCTCAGATAAGCCGAGGTCAGTAAAATTAGGCGTTGTTGAATTTGTCGGCGTAGCGCTCATAAATAATCTCTTGCTGTGAAGTTACGGGATACGAGCAGCGAGTGTCGAGTTATAAATATCGAGCCACGAGCTTAGTGCTAGTAAAAGGTGTGCAGCATACAGTATGCTTAGTGGAATTGGTACAAGTGTAGTGTAAAAAACAAATAGAGTCGTCATTTAGAGTCGCCATTAAAAAAGCCGAACAACAAAGGTTGCTCGGCTCATCACTTTTTATTCGACACTCGACACTGTTTTTATTACGGCATCATTTGCTCTTGTTCTTCACCTTCTTTTTCAATCACTTCTGGGATCAAATCTTCCCTTGAAACCCCTAGTGCTAATGCCACCAATGAGGCAACATAAATTGACGAGTAAGTACCGACAAACACACCGAACAATAATGCCGTGGCAAAACCATGAATTAACGCACCACCTTTAAAGAATAACGCAGAGAGTACTAATAAAGTGGTTATTGAAGTAATAAAGGTACGGCTCAAGGTTTGCGTAAGTGAAATATTAATAATATCTTCAGGTAAAGTATCACGTATTTTTCTAAAGTTTTCACGAATACGATCCGAGACAACAATAGTATCGTTGAGTGAATAACCAATAACCGCCAATATGGCCGCTAATACAGTTAAATCAAACTCTAACCCCAGAATAGAGAACAAGCCAAGCGTTAATAAAACATCGTGAAATAGCGCCACTACAGAGCCAACAGCAAAGCGCCATTCAAAACGAAAAGCCACATAAATCAGAATACAGATTAATGCCGTTAACATGGCTAAACCGCCCTGCTCGGCTAATTCGTCACCGACACTGGCACCAACAAATTCTATGCGACGCATATCAATTTTTTGACCTGTGCCAGTTTCAAGTATTGACAGTATTTCATTACCCAGCATTTCGGCTTTAACGTCTTCACGTAAACCAAGACGAATAACAACATCACGGCTGCTGCCATAAAACTGTACTTTGGCGTCATCATGGCCGTTATCTTTCATCAACTGACGTAATTTTTGTAAATCGGCTGCTTGGTCAAAACCTACTTCAATCAGCGTACCACCGGTAAAATCAAGACCAAAATTTAACTTATTTACCGCGAGTGATGTGATTGCCGCTATCATTAATAGCGCACTAAAAACCATCGCAATTTTGCGATATTTCATAAAGGCGACGGTTTCTTTTAATTGTAAAATTTGCATTATTTTTAAATTCCCGTCTTAACTATATTGATAGCTTTTTAAGGCTTTTACCGCCCCAAATAGCATTAACTATGGTTCTTGAGCCTACCACAGAGGTAAACATTGACGTCAAAATACCGATAGATAAAGTAACCGCGAAACCTTTCACTGGCCCAGTACCAACAGCGAATAAAATTAACGCAGCAATTAAGGTGGTGATATTGGCATCAATAATAGTTGAGAATGCCGCTTCATAACCTTGATGTATTGCTTGTTGAATAGTTTTACCTTCGCGAATTTCTTCACGAATACGCTCAAATATCAATACATTGGCATCAACCGCCATACCAACGGTCAGTACAATACCCGCCATACCCGGTAAGGTTAGTGTTGCACCAGGGATCAATGACATTACGCCAATAATTAACACTAAGTTAGCACCAAGGGCAAAGTTAGCAACAATACCAAAAGCTCGGTAGTAAATAATCATAAAGATAAACACTAAACCAAAGCCCATCATGATCGCTTGAAAGCCAAGCTGTACGTTTTCTGCACCTAACGTTGGGCCAACCGTACGTTCTTCAACAATCGCAATCGGCGCAATTAACGCACCTGCGCGTAATAATAACGCTAAGTTATGTGCTTCAGCTTGTGAGCCAGCACCGGTAATACGAAAACTTTTACCTAAACGTGATTGAATAGTAGCAACAGAAATGACTTCTTGAACTTTTTCAAAAATCATATTGCCTTCAGGATCACGTCGTTCGGTTGGCTTGTACTCAATAAATACTGTCGCCATTGGTTTACCAATGTTGCTCTTAGTGCCGTTCGACATCTTAGAGCCACCGGCACTATCAAGTGAAATATTCACCTGTGGGCGTGAATACTCATCAAAACCTGATTTAGCGTCGGTGATATGATCACCTGTTAGCATAATGCGTTTTTTCAATAAAGTGGGTTTGCCATCTTTGTCGGTGAGTAAAATTGAGCTGGCAGGGATACGGCCGTTTAACGCCGCGCTCAAATCGCCTTCAGTATCCACTAATCTAAACTCGATAGTCGCGGTAGCGTTAAGAATCTCTTTCGCTTTAGCGGTATCTTGCACACCTGGCAATTCGATAACAATATGCTTTTTACCTTGGCGCTGCACTAACGGCTCGGCAACACCTAATTCGTTAACACGGTTACGAATAATGGTAATGTTCTGCTGTAAGGCATACTCGCGAATTTCTTTGAGTTTTAGCTCGGTCATTTGCGCGGTAAGCGTTAACGACTCTTCATCGGTGTTAAGTAATAAATCGTTGTAGCGTTTTTTCAATAACGACTTAGCGGCGTCTAAGTCTGCCACTTTACGGAAAATAACCACTATGCTGTCGTTGACTTCTTTTACGCTACGGTAACGAATCTTTTCGTTCCGTAAGTCACCACGAAAGTCAGCAACCATGCCAATCTTGGCTTTATTGATGGCTTCTTTCATGTTTACTTCCATTAAGAAGCTCACACCACCACTTAAATCTAAACCAAGCTTCATTGGCGTACCACCAATGCTTGCCAACCAATCAGGGGTCGCAGGGGTTAAATTTAACGCTACTGAGTATTGCTTACCTAAATTATCATCAAGTACATCACGCGCTTTTAATTGATCTTCAGTATTTTTAAAGCGCGTCAATACTTGGCCTTTCTCTAAAACAATACTGGTATAATCTATATTGCTTGCAGTTAAATGCCCTTTAATTGTATCAAGGGTGGTAACGTTTGCTTCAACACCACGTAAACCTGACACCTGTACGGCAGGATCTTCACCGTAAAGATTAGGAGTGGCATAGAGCGCACCTAAAGCAACGAGCAGCGCTACCATCAGTGTTTTCCATAAGGGGTATCTATTTAACACAATGTGTCCTTTTTTTGGAGCGATAGTATTTGCGCTTTATTTTTATAATTACGGCGTTAAAAGTGCTCATTGACGTTCGTCAACTCAGCGTTTTCGCCTGGTACTTATTTCAATAAAACACAAACAAAATAGTTATTGGTTGTTATTTGTACAATTTATAACTTTTAGCTAAGTTAGTTGACTTTAGTTCAAAGAAAAAGCACGGAGTTGACGCTAGTCAATGAGTACTTTTGATGCCGAAATCAAGTCAAATAACAACGATAAAATTATAAAGACTTCATTGTACCTTTTGGAAGCACGGCATTAATTGAGCCTTTTTGCACTGTAACTTCAGTACCTTCGCTAATGCTAACCACAATGAAGTCTTTTTCATCTGATACTTTAACGATTTTACCAACAATACCACCTTGGGTTAATACTTCATCACCTTTTGATAGCTCTGACATCAAGCTTTTGTGATCTTTTACACGTTTTGCTTGCGGACGATAAATCATAAAATAAAACACTAAACCAAATACCGCCAGCATGATGATCATTTCCATACCACCACCTGTTGCTGCTGGAGCGGCTGCGGCGTGGGCTGTACTGATAAATAAACTCATAATATCCTCTTACTTCTTTTTTATAATTAGTTAATAACTTTCACTATATTGCTAAGCTACTAGATTCTGTACTTTTGACAATTGCTCGTCGCTTTAAAATCGAAACTTTAAACTTGTCTGCTGCCTTGCGATAAAGGCGGTACGGGTAAACCGCGTAGCGCATAAAACTCGGCAACAAAGTCATCTAATTTACCTTGCTCAATAGCAGCGCGCAAACCTTGCATGACTTTTTGATAAAAATGTAAATTATGCAAAGTATTCAGCTGTGAACCTAAAATTTCTTTACACTTATCTAAATGATGCAAATAAGCGCGTGAATAGTTTTTACAGGTATAGCAATCGCAAGTGTCGTCTAATGGTCCGGTATCAGTTTTATTACTGGCATTACGAATTTTAACAACACCGGTATTAACAAATAAATGACCATTACGAGCATTTCGTGTTGGCATAACACAGTCAAACATATCAATACCGCGACGAACACCTTCAACTAAATCTTCAGGTTTGCCGACTCCCATCAAGTATCGGGGCTTATTTTCGGGAATCAAGGGTGCAGTATGATCTAATATACGGATCATATCTTCCTTTGGCTCACCAACCGACAAGCCACCAATGGCATAGCCATCAAAATCAATCGCTTTTAGGCCATTGATTGATACTTCTCGTAAATCTTCATACATACCGCCTTGCACTATACCGAATAAAGCTGACGGATTATCACCATGGGCATCTTTTGAACGCTGCGCCCAACGCAGTGATAGCTCCATTGAGTCTTTAGATTCTTTGTGGCTGGCTGGGTATGGAGTACATTCATCAAAAATCATCACCACATCAGAGCCTAACTTACGCTGTACTTCCATAGAACGTTCAGGAGTAAGCATAATTTTTTCACCATTAACAGGTGAGCTAAAACGTACACCTTCTTCGGTGATTTTACGCATTTTACCTAGGCTAAAGACTTGAAAACCACCGGAGTCAGTCAGGATAGGTTTGTCCCAGTTAATGAAATCATGCAAACCACCATGCTGTTCAATAATATCAGTGCCGGGACGTAACATTAAATGAAAGGTATTGCCTAAAATGATTTCAGCCCCAGTGTCAGCAACTTCTTCTGTTTTCATACCTTTTACCGTGCCGTAAGTTCCTACTGGCATAAAGGCAGGCGTTTCTACCGTGCCACGCTCAAAAGTTAAACGGCCACGACGAGCTTTGCCGTCGGTGTTAATTAATTCGTATTGCATTCTTTTCGTCATAAAGTGTATTCCTTACCTATCAGCGAAACAGGCTGATGGTTTATTTAAAATCTTGGTATTTATTTAGCTTAAAAATTTTTACCACAGAGACGCACTACACCGAGACTACATAGAAAACAATAAATTCTCTGTGTAGGCTCGAAGAGCCCTCTGTACTGCATTGCTACTTAGTGGTAAATGGTTAAAAGTCTTTTTTCGTTAACGTTTGTTTAGTCAGAAACATAGCATCACCATAACTAAAAAAGCGATATTGTTCGCTAATAGCATGCTGATACGCCGTCATAATATTTTCATAACCCGCAAAAGCACTAACGAGCATTAATAAGGTTGATTCAGATAAATGAAAATTAGTTAATAATGCATCAACTATTTTAAATTCATAGCCGGGGGTGATAAAAATATCGGTATCACCATAAAAAGTACAGAGCTCTACGCCTTTTTCTTGTGCTGAGTTAGCGGCACTTTCTAATGAACGAACAGAGGTTGTGCCTACCGCAACAACACGGCCACCATTCGCTTTAGTTTTAGTAATTTGCGCAACGACTTCTGTTGATACTTCAACATACTCGGCATGCATAATGTGATCGGCAATTTCATCTACTTTCACAGGCTGAAATGTGCCTGCGCCAACATGTAAAGTAACAAACGCTAACTCAACACCTTTGGCCTTTATTTGCGCTAACAAGGCATCATCAAAATGCAAACCTGCGGTTGGTGCGGCAACAGCACCCGGTTTTTCATTGTAAACCGTTTGATAGCGCTCTCGATCGCTACTTTCATCGGGTCTATCAATATAAGGTGGCAAGGGTATATGCCCTATTTCATCTAAAATTGATAATACCGATTGCTGACCCTGAAATTTAAGTTCAAATAAAGCACCATGGCGAGCAACCATAGTTGCCTTTGCTTTACCTTCTAACAGCAGCTCAGCGCCAACTTTAGGTGATTTACTGGCACGAATATGTGCTAACACGGTATTTTTGTCGATTAAACGTTCAACCAATACTTCAATTTTGCCGCCGCTAGATTTTTGCCCAAACATGCGCGCAGGGATCACTCGAGTATCATTAAAAACCAATAAATCACCGGCATTAAGCTGCGCCAAAATGTCTTTAAAGCCCATATCAGCACGGTTTCCCGTGTTGCCATCTAGCACCATTAATCGGCTACCAGTACGTTCGGCTTTAGGAAATCGAGCAATTAACTCAGTGGGTAATTCGAAGGAAAAATCAGATACGCGCATGATAAATAGTTGAACTTGCCTTTCGCCTAAACTACCGATAAAGCAGCATAAGCATATTGATGGAAATAAAGCGCATAATTTTAGAGCTCAAGGCTTTTGATAGCAAGCTAAATAAACTTAGCTTAACGATTTATTATAAATAAGTTTGTTAGTTTGATAGATAACAATATAAATGCTAATTATATTCAATATTTAACTGAAATTACCTGTCCAAATATTGTTTTTCAAGTATGCTCATCAATAATGATCACTAAATAGCAGACTGCCACTATGAATAATCTCGCTTTTTCTATAGCCAAAACAATTATTAATGGTTTTGACCACCATATTGATCTTTTCATTGAAATAACAAAATCAGCTCAACAACGATTTCAACAATGCCAATGGGCAGAAATTCAGCAAGCAGCAAAAGCAAGAACCACCTTTTATGAACAACGGGTGAAAGAGACTTATGACACCATCAAGCAAGATTTTTTTATAAAATCTCTCGATGATATGTTGTGGCTGCAAGTTAAAAAAGAATATGTGGCGCTATTGGCTGAACATAAACAGCCAGAACTTGCTGAGACCTTTTATAATTCAGTATTTTGTCGTCTGTTTGAGCGTAAGTTTTATCATAACGATTATATTTTTGTCGAAAGCACCGCGCAACGCCTTGATGATAGGCCAACCCCCGTAATCTATACCAGCTATAAGCCCGCAGAAAAAGGCTTGAATCAAACGGTCTGTGACATTATGAATGCCCATAAAAGCACCGTGCCTTTTATTGACTTAGATGCTGATGTTGAAGTACTTATTCGAGCATTTCGTCGTAAAGCGCATAAAACCCGCTTTAAGCTAGAAGATTTACAATTTGATATTTTAAACTTCACTTTTTACCGTAATAAAGGCGCGTATCTGATTGGCCGTGTACTTTCTCCTGCGGGAGAAACGCCGTTTATTGTCTGTGTGCTCAATAATGAAAAAGGCGGTTTATATATTGATGCCCTGCTAAGTAAGAGTGAAGACATGGCGGTGGTGTTCGGTTTTGCCCGCGCCTATTTCTTTGTCGATTGCCAGCATCCTTATGCACTCATTAATTTTTTACAAAGCTTAATGCCTCATAAAACCAAAGCCGATTTATATTCAGCCATTGGTTTTCATAAACAAGGTAAAACCCAATTTTATCGTGACTTTTTGAACCACCTTGCTAGCAGTGATGACAAATTAGAATTAGCTGCAGGTATTAAAGGCATGGTGATGTCGGTGTTTACCCTGCCCTCTTATCCGTATGTTTTCAAAATTATCAAAGATAAGTTTTCGCCTAGTAAAAACATGACCAAAAAAGATGTGAAGGGTAAATACCATTTAGTAAAACTACACGACAGAGTTGGCCGTATGGCTGATACCATGGAATACTCTGAGGTGGCTTTTCCAAAAGACAGATTTAATGACGAGTTATTAGCTGAACTACACAAAGTAGCCCCTTCAATTATTCGCTACGAAGATGACTTACTTATTATTGAACATTTATATATTGAACGTCGCATGGTGCCATTAAATTTATACTTAGCCAAAGCCAATGATGCTGAAATTGAAAGCGCGCTTTATGGTTATGGTAAGGCAATTAAGCAATTGATTTCTGCCGATATATTCCCAGGTGATATGCTACTTAAAAACTTTGGTGTTACTCGTCATGGCCGAGTGATTTTCTATGATTATGATGAAATTACTTACATGGACGAAGTGAATTTTAGAATAAAGCCTGTTGCAGTAACCGAAGAGCAAATATATGCCGCAGAACCCTGGTACTCCGTTGCCCCTGGCGATATGTTTCCTGAAGAGTTAGCCACTTTTGCGCTCGCTAATCCTAAATATTTAAAAGCCTTTAAAATACACCATGAAGATTTACTATCCGCCAGTTATTGGCAGCAATGTCAAAAAAATGTTGCTGATGGCATCTATGAAGATGTTTATCCCTACCCTGATAAATTTAGATTTTGTAGTATGAGAAAAGACAGTAAGTAGGTAAAAGGGGCGAGTGTCGCCTATAAAACAGCCAAACAGCCAAAAATTAAGATTATCCTTTGGCTGTGCATCAGTATAATTCGAATCCGTTGCAGGGGTGTAGTTCCAATTGGTAGAACAGCGGTCTCCAAAACCGATGGTTGGGAGTTCGAGTCTCTCCACCCCTGCCATTTTCCTCTCATAATTTCTTTGATCAATACCCTTAGTTTATTTCAATTACGCACAATGACATTCTCTTTATTCTCGTCAATAATTCTGTCATTATGTGCCATTATTTTTCATCTATTCCAGCGTTGGTTATGGCTATTACCTCAAGACAATTTGAGCAACTCAGTGAAATGGGCATTAGCCTCTGGCAAAGTCGAACACCACAACATGCAGAAAAAAATACTGAACACACAAGGCAAAACGATTATCTACCGCAAAGCCAACAAAGCTTAACGGAGCTAAGCAAACAAAAAATTTTTAGCGACATTTTACTTAGCTTAAATTTAACGGTAGGTGAAGTTAAAGCGCAAAACAATCACCTCGATGTTGGACTGTTTAATTGGTATTTCCTTAATGAGGAGCTTGATAAAGCGTTTAATGAAAAGCTTGATGAAGAGCTTGATAACAAGCTGAAAGGCTGTCCCGACGAAAAACCTTTAATTCACTGTCTTGAAAATAAACTGGTTAGCCCAAGTATCGAAACTATTGCGCAATCAGCAAACTTAAAAAAACAACTCTGGCACACCATAACTAATAACTTATTGTAATGACTAAATTAACCAATTTTACACCTATCAGCACCAATGACATTCATAACTTAATATCAATAGAAAACGCCTGCCACTCTCATCCATGGAGCGAAAAAACCTTTACTAGCTGCATTGGTGGTCGTTACTTTGGTGAAAAGCTTGGTGAAAAGCTTGCAGAAAAAACCCGTAGCAGCCATAACAACCAAACCCCAATAATCGGTTTTTATATAGGAGAATTAGTCATTGACGAAGCCACGTTAATGGATATATGCGTTACGCCCAGTGAGCAAGGTAATGGCTTTGGTAAAAAATTATTAATGCAATTTATCCAGCAATCAAAAGCAAAAGGCGCAGCAAAAATATGGCTTGAAGTGCGCGCTAAAAATATTGCCGCCCAAATGCTGTATATGAACGCTGGCTTTATTGAAACAGGTCGTCGTACCGGTTATTACCCAAGTGCCAAAGGGTTTGGTTATGAAGATGCCATTGTCATGTGTTTGTCTTTATAAAGTTACCTATTTATTCCGCCTAAAAAGCTTTACCACTGAGAATAATAACTCCCTCTGCACCGCATTGCCGCTCAGTGGTAAATAGTTACCCGCTAACGAATAAAGCGTTTCAACACTAGCGTCTTTTATAGTACAACTTCATAATTACAACTTCATACAAAAAATAACTTACTTCAGCTACTTTTCTGTTCCGCATTTTATTAAATTGAGTAACCGTTATCTTTTTGTTAAAACACTTATGTTTACTAACCATCACCCTTCCCTTAATAACCATGGCCTACATGATCATGTCGCACAAGCCGCCTACAATGAGGCTATTGATAAAGTTGCAGAGCTTACCGGCTTAAATACCCAACAAAGCTTGTCTTTACTTCGCCAACAATTTCAAACGCAACAAAGCGGTAAAAGCAGCTCAATATCATCATTAACAAAGCCTATTTTAGCGCATAACGAGTATCAATTTATTGCGGATTTATTTCATTAATATATTCAGAATATGTGCAGAATATATTTACCATCGATAGCATATCTACAAGTGTAATTTCTATCAATACCCTCTATATATCACAAATAGCAATACAAACCACTCTCATTTAGGTTACCATGCGTATTTTTAAATAATACTGATATTCAAAAATACGAGGAACTGTAGAACATGATGTCAAAATTCAAATTGAACAGCCTTACGCTAGTCATAGCTAGCAGTTTAGCGATGACCGTAACAGCTGAAGAAAAGCCACCAACAAGTGATGACGTCGAACGCATTTTCATTGTCGGCACAAAGCAAGACTTGACCCTACAAGAAGTCGATGCCTCTGTAGAGTTATTCACTGCCGAGCGTTTAAGCGCAGAGCGCATAGTTGATCTTAATGACGCGCTTATTAGAGTACCAAACCTATCAAGTTCAGGTAGTACTAACAGTATAGCAATTCGTGGTATTGGCAGAAATGGCGCATCAGGAGAAGGACGCGGTGTGACTTCTAATGTTTACGTAGATGGTTCACCTTTATCTGGTACGGCTTTAGGCAGAAGTTTGACCTCTTTGTGGGATGTACAACAAGTTGAAGTATTACGTGGTTCTCAGTCAAGTGTGCAAGGACGTAACGCGCTTGCTGGAGCAATTGTCATCACGACTGCAGACCCAACCTATACTCCCGAAGGTAAATTAAGGCTTACTTATGGCGAAAATAACTCCTCTCAGGTGGCTGGTGCTTTTAGTAATGCCATTATAGATGAGCAACTAGCTTTTAGAGTGGCCGCTGACATGCAAGAAAGTGATGGCTTTATAGATCATATACATACAGATAAAAATGGTGATTATGAAGAACGCTTGTTATTACGTGGCAAGCTACTCTTTGAACCTAAAGCCATTGATGAATTAATGGTAAAGCTAACGTTTGACCATAATGATACCAACACTGGTGAAGCCCGCCCGGCTGTTAGCACTCCTTACAATGTCACTGACGATGCTTATCAGTCGTTTGACGTATTTGACTACACAACATCAGGCCGATTTCCGCAAAATGATGTTCAAACCTCTCGATTTATCTTAGATACTCACTACAATCTTGCAGATAATTGGTCAGTTAAAGGAATTTTTACCCATGAAGATACCAAGGTCGAAAGACAATTTGGTTTTCCCGGTAGACTAGCTGAGTTTGATGGTTATGCCTTTAATCAATTTGATGAAAAAGTTGACTCTGCTGAAGTGAGATTTAATTTCGACTACGATAATGTATCGGGTGTTTTCGGTGGTTATTACTTTAGCGCCGAAAACGACACACGATTACTTAATGAAGTACTGCTAGGCATAGAAGTCGCTAGATTAACGCAAGGTTTTGGCTCAGTAACACCTGATGACTCGACGTTAAGGTTCAGTGAAAGAACTATCACTAAAACAGAAAATACTGCTTTATTCGCACAAGTACGTATAGAGCTTGATGAATATTGGACACTTGATTTAGGGCTAAGATATGACAATGAAGAGTTTGATAATTCAGGCCTTCTTGACTCCACTAGAGTAGTAACACCTGATAGCTGTGTAGCCAATGTACCTGGTGTTTTAATTGGTTCACCAGCACCACTAATAAGTTTACCTTGTACAACATTAGTTGACTTTAGCTTAGGAGAGCCAGCAGCAGAACCACCTCAAACAGCTAAATACGACGCTTGGTTACCTAAGCTAGCCGTTACCTACAAAATAAACAACGATCACTCAGTATTTGCCTCTGCACAACGAGGCTATCGAGCGGGCGGCTCTTACCTAACGAGAAAACCAAACTCAGCAGGCGAAGGTAACATTCTAGCAGTGGATACTTACCAACCTGAATATTTAAATACCATTGAGATAGGTAGCCGCTCTATCTTAGCCGAAGGTGATATTACTTTTAACACCAATATTTTCTATAGTAAATACAAGGATCAACAAGTAGGCTTGCCCGGAGAAAGTGTCGCTGACGACACGGATGATTTAATAGTTAATGCTGCTGAATCAAGTATTTATGGTGTAGAAGTATTATTTGAATACTTTATATCACAACAATGGGATGTTTTTGCCAGCCTTGGGTTATTAAAAGCCGAATTTGATGACTTTCCGTATGCCGAACAAGGTGAATTTAGTAACCTCGCAGGTAATAAACAACCCAGTTCACCAGAGGCTAGCGCATCAGTGGGGGCTAACTGGAAAAGCCAAGATGGTTGGTTTGCCAACTTATCAATATTCTATACAGGCTCAAGGTTTTCAGGAGTAGAAAATCTTGATAACCAAGACTTATTCCAGGTTGCCGTCGATGCAGGTGTGTCTGCTGATACTGCCGCGACTTTAACAGAAGAAGTTGACGCTTTTGTCAATGCTAATATGCGCTTTGGTTATGAGATGGATAACTTTACTATTTATGCCTATGGAACCAACTTATTTGATGAAGAAGTTGTTACTGCTAGGCAAATTGCCGGGGTAGATCAAGGCTCAGGAGCAATAACTCTGTCTACGGGCGGTACAACTTCAACAGTGCTACCACCCCGTACTTTTGGTATAGGCTTGGATTATGAGTTTTAAATTAATCGCTCACTCCCTTGCTAACTCCCATTAAATATTGATGTAAAAAGTGCTTTAGCATTAAGCACTTTTTTTCATTCTCTTCGCTGATATCTATTGCTGGCTTATTTCATTAATCGGTAAATAAGCAGAATTTCAAAAAAACTTCATAAACCTTGCGCTTTTAAATGACTTAATACTGGTAATCTCGCTATAATATGCCGTTTTTTAGTCTAACGTCTTTAGTAATAGGTAGCCGCATGTCAGTTCAACAAGAACAAGTCGATCTTCGTCGCACGTTCGCCATAATATCGCATCCCGATGCGGGTAAAACCACCATTACCGAAAAGGTATTATTGTTCGGCCAAGCCTTACAAAAAGCTGGGACGGTAAAAGGTAAAAAATCTGGCCAACATGCAAAGTCTGACTGGATGGAAATGGAGAAAGAGCGTGGTATTTCAATCACCACCTCCGTAATGCAATTTCCTTACAATAACTGTTTAGTTAACTTGCTTGATACTCCCGGCCATGAAGATTTCTCAGAAGATACTTACCGTACTTTAACCGCGGTAGATTCATGCTTGATGGTTATCGATGTTGCTAAAGGTGTTGAAGCCCGTACCGTTAAGTTAATGGAAGTTACTCGTTTACGCGATACCCCTATCATTACTTTTATGAACAAAATGGATCGTGATGTACGCGACCCCATGGAAGTTATGGATGAAGTTGAAGAGGTATTAAAAATAAAGTGTGCGCCTATTACTTGGCCAATTGGCATGGGTAAAGAATTCAAAGGCATTTATAATATTCTTGATGATGAAATCCTTTTATATCAAACAGGTCAAGGTCATACTATTCAAGAAAAGCGTGTTATTAAGGGTCTTGATAACCCAGAGCTTGATAATGTTATTGGCAATTATGCTGAAGATTTACGTGAAGAGCTTGAACTCGTTGTTGGTGCTTCCCATGAATTTGATTTAGATGAATTTTTAAATGGCGAACTAACACCAGTATTTTTTGGTACGGCCTTAGGTAACTTTGGTGTTGATCACATGCTTGATGGTTTGACTAAATGGGCACCAAAACCATTACCGCGTAAAACAGATTTACGTGAAGTAGTGGCGACAGAAGAGAAATTCTCTGGCTTTGTTTTTAAAATTCAAGCCAATATGGATCCCAAGCATCGCGACCGTATCGCCTTTATGCGTATTTGCTCAGGCAAGTATGAAAAAGGCATGAAAATGAAACAGGTACGCCTTGGCAAAGATGTTAAAATAGCCGATGCGGTAACTTTTATGGCGGGTGATAGAGCTAACGTTGAAGAAGCTTACGCGGGCGATATTATTGGTTTGCATAACCATGGCAGTATACAAATTGGTGATACCTTTACCGCCGGTGAAATGATGAAATTTAGCGGCATTCCAAACTTTGCCCCTGAAATGTTCCGCCGCATTCGTTTGCGCGATCCACTCAAAGCTAAACAATTACAAAAAGGCTTGATCCAGCTTTCAGAAGAAGGCGCGGTACAAGTGTTTCGTCCATTCATTAACAACGATATGATTGTTGGCGCGGTTGGTGTACTACAGTTTGAAGTGGTCGTGCAACGATTAAAAACAGAATATAAAGTTGACGCTATTTATGAACCCATCAGCGTAGCAACCGCCCGTTGGTGCAGCTGTGATGATGAACGCACATTAGAGCAGTTTAAAAAGAAAGCGGGTGATAACCTAGCGTTAGATGGAGGTAATAATTTAACTTATATTGCCCCGACTATGGTGAATTTGTCATTAGCACAGGAAAGACACCCCGACATCCTATTTCATGCGACAAGAGAGCATTAATTGATAACTCAATAAGTTAAAAAGATTGTAACTGTTCACCACCGAGTCGCAATGCTTCACAGAGGGCTCTTCGAGCCTACACAGAGGCTTTATTCTTCTCGGTGTAGTGCGCAGCACCTCTTTACTCTCTGTGGTAATATTTTTCAAGCTGAATAAATACAAAAGATTTAAACATTATGAATATTAAACAAATATTAAGTAGAAAAATCAGTACTGCCATGGTGGCGGCGGGTTTACCAAGCGATACTAATCCAGCGATTAGTTTATCAAATCGTCCCCAGTTTGGTGATTATCAAGCCAATGGCGTGATGGGGGCGGCGAAAAAATTAAAGACAAACCCGCGCGAATTAGCCACTAAAGTTGTTGAGCACCTTACAATGAGTAAAGCTCTTGACGGTATTGCTGACAACATTGAGTTAGCTGGCCCAGGTTTTATTAATATTCACTTAAGTCAATCATGGCTTGCCACACAGCTTAATACGGTCGCAAGTGATGATCATATTGGAGTTGCCCAACGCGGTACTGCTCAGACAGTATCTCTAAAAGATCCCATAGAAGACTACCTAAAAGGGTCCTCACAAGATAAGCCACAAACAGTGGTCGTTGATTACAGCGCGCCAAATCTTGCCAAAGAAATGCATGTCGGCCATTTACGTTCAACCATTATTGGTGATGCTGTTGTTAAGGCGTTAGAGTTTCGTGGTGACAAGGTTATTCGCCAAAATCACATGGGGGATTGGGGCACACAGTTTGGTATGCTAATCGCCCATTTAAGCGATAAACTTGCCAGTGACGAAGTGGCTGAAACCGCCCTTGCCGATTTAGAAAACTTTTATCGTGAAGCGAAAGTGCGTTTTGATAATGAAGAAGGCTTTGCCGACCGTGCTCGCGCTGATGTCGTTAAATTGCAAAGCGGTGATGCTGACTGTGCCAAGTTATGGCAACAATTTATTGATATTTCTATTGCCCACAGTGAAGAAATTTATAGCAAATTGAATGTATCCCTTAAACGCGCTGATATTATGGGTGAAAGTGCTTACAACCCAGATCTTTCAAAAGTTATTGATGAGCTGATGGCCAGTAAAATTGCCGTTGAAGATCAGGACGCCAAAGTAGTTTTCATTGATGAAATGGCTAATAAAGACGGTGAGCCATCGGTATTTATCGTACAAAAATCTGGTGGTGGTTTTTTATATGCCACCACCGATTTATCTGCCTGTCGTTATCGCAGTGGTAAGTTAGCAGCCGATCGTATTATTATTTTCACCGATGCACGCCAAGCGCTGCACTTTAAACAAGTTGAGATTGTCGCGCGCAAAGCAGGCTTTTTACCTGAACAAGTCACTTACGATCACTGTCCGTTTGGCATGATGATGGGCAATGACGGCAAACCCTTTAAAACCCGTACTGGCGGCACTATCAAACTGGCTGAATTACTTGATGAAGCCGTGGTGCGTGCTAGTGAATTAATTAAAGAGAAAAACCCTGAGATCAGTAGCGAAGATTTAGCTGAAATCTCGAAAAAGGTCGGTATTGGCGCAGTGAAATTTGCCGACTTATCTAAAAATCGCACCAGTGATTACATCTTTAACTGGAAAACCATGCTCAGTTTTGAAGGCGCGACAGCACCTTACTTACAGTACGCTTATTCACGTATTCAAAGCATCTTCCGCAAAGCAGCAGTCGAGCAAATATCCGCTCAAATTGATATTATTGCACCACAAGAAAAAGCACTGGCCTTGAAGTTATTACAACTTGAAGATGTTATTGATGCCGTTATTAGTGAATGTACCCCTAACTTGCTGTGTAATTATTTATACGAGTTAGCCAGCCTTTATATGAGTTTTTATGAGGCGTGTCCTATCCTTAAAGAAGGTATTAGCGATGAAGTAAAAGCTTCGCGTTTAGCCTTGTGTGATTTAATTGCCAAAACCTTGGAACAAGGTTTAGATATTCTTGGCATTGAAGTAATGGACAAAATGTAATTAAACGATAAACGTTAAGCTTTTGTAACTATTCACCACCGAGCCGCTGTGCTCCACAGAGGGCTCTTAGAGACTACATAGAGGCTTTATTGTTTTCTATGTAGTCTCTGTGGTAAATATTTTTAAGCTGAATAAATACAAACTTTTACCTTTAAGAGAAGATAGGAGGCAATATGCAATTTACCGATAGCCATTGCCACCTTGATTTCACTGAGTTTGCTGACAACCTCCTGCCATTACTGACTCAGTGTTTAGACAATAATATTAATCGTATTATTGTTCCTGCGGTTAACCCCGAGCATTGGCAACGAGTTTTATCGCTTGCTCAACAAAGTAACAATACTCAGCTACGCAATGTTTCTAAAAACAGCTCTGACATAAATAGTTCTGCTATACACAGTGCTGCTACAAACAGTACTGATATAAGCAAAGCCCAAGTAGAGATTGTTTGCTGCTTAGGTATTCATCCCTGGTTTCTTATCCTTAAAGATAACTTATCGCCCAAAAACCTTGACTTAGCCTTTTATCAACGGCAATTAACCGACATTGTCAGCCACAACCGAGAAAATATTGTTGCCATTGGAGAGTGCGGTATTGATGTTTTTAAAGCGAAAAAAAATACTCCAAACGAACAAGCATTGGCTGATAATATTCGATTACAACAAGATTTTTTTGATATGCAACTGGCAATGGCCCAAGCACATAACTTACCCATAGTGGTGCATCACTGCCAGTCACATCATTATATTTTACCGCAACTTAAGCAGCACAAGTTAGCTAAAGCAGGTGTCATTCATGCTTTTTCGGGTAGTTATCAACAAGCTAAGAGTTATGTAGATTTAGGCTTTAAGCTCGGTATTGGTGGTACTATCACCTACCCTAGAGCTAAAAAGACCATTAATGCGATTAAGCGCTTACCGTTAAGTAGTCTGTTACTAGAAACTGACGCGCCAGCAATGCCGCTTTTAGGACAACAAGGGAATATTAATTCACCGTTAAATGTAGTAAAGGTTTTTCAGGCATTGACAGAAATAAGAGCAGAGTCTGCCGAAGAAATTGCCAGACAAATTGAATTAAATGTTGAGCAACTTTTTCTTTGCTAATTACTGCTAATAGCCGTTCATAGGTTGGATCTTAAGGAATAAAACAATTGAATTCATGCTCTGAATTTGATCTGATAGTAATCGCCAAACCACTATCTATCCCAAAAGCAGAGCATGAATAAACATAATACTGA
>MAAB01029383.1_pt1 | contig 42699 bp, 38 predicted proteins | sample 1115991 | NCBI WGS metagenome assembly MAAB01 (sample SAMN04961124, study PRJNA320927) | seawater metagenome | isolation source: sample BD02T18 sea water enriched with oil for 18 days | place: USA:Gulf of Mexico | collected 2013-07-27 | reverse complement strand
ATAACCAAAGGTAAAGAACAAGGTTATTTAACGTTTGCGCAGGTTAATGATCATCTTCCACAAGACATTATCGACTCTGATCAAGTTGAAGATATCGTTAGTATGATTAACGATATGGGTATTCAAGTATTTGAAAACGCGCCGGATCAAGATACCTTGATGATGGCTGAAGCAAATACTGATGAAGATGCAGCCGAAGCAGCAGCACAAGCACTTGCAACGGTAGAAAGTGAAATTGGTCGCACGACCGATCCCGTACGTATGTATATGCGTGAAATGGGTACTGTTGAATTACTTACGCGTAAAGGCGAAATCGTCATTGCCAAGCGTATAGAAGAAGGCATTAAAGAAGTTCAGCGTAGTGTTTCTGAATATCCACCAGCGATAAACTTCTTATTAGAAATGTGGGATAACTTTGAAGCGGAAGAATTGCGCTTAACTGATATCATTACTGGCTTTTTAGACCCTGACGCTGAAGAGGAAGATGTCCCTGCAGCAGCAACACATGTCGGTAGTGAGTTGTCTAAAGATGACTTGGCTAATGAAGACAGTGAAAAGAAAGAAGGCGATGAGGAAGAAGATGAAGAAGAAGAAGACACTGGTCCTTGTCCTGAGTTAGCGCGTGAAAAATTCACTTTGTTACGTGAAGTACATGAAAATGCTACTAAAATAGTTAAAAGTAAAGGCCGAGGTCATAAAGACGCTCAAGAAGCTATTGATGCCGTTGCCGAAGTTTTTAAAGAATTTCGTTTAATTCCTAAATTATTTGATAAGTTAGTTAAAAACATGCGCAGCATGATGGACAGGTTGCGTGTTCAAGAACGTTTGATCATGAAGCACTGTGTTGTCGGTGCGAGCATGCCTAAAACAACGTTTATTAAAATATTCCCAGGTAATGAAACGTCAAAAGAATGGTTTGAAGCTGAAAAATCTGCAGGTAAGCCCTATTCAATCAAGTTGGGTGATGTAGAACATGATGTTGAACGTTGTATCTATAAACTGAACCAAATTGAAGAAGAAACGCACCTAAATATTCACGGCATTAAAGACATTAACCGTCGTATGTCTATTGGTGAAGCAAAAGCGCGTCGTGCAAAGAAAGAAATGGTTGAGGCTAACTTACGTTTAGTTATCTCAATTGCAAAAAAATACACAAACCGTGGTTTACAATTCCTGGATTTAATCCAAGAAGGTAACATTGGCTTGATGAAGGCCGTTGATAAGTTTGAATACCGTCGTGGTTATAAATTCTCAACTTATGCAACGTGGTGGATTCGTCAAGCAATTACCCGCTCAATTGCTGACCAAGCACGAACCATTCGTATTCCTGTACATATGATTGAAACGATCAACAAGCTAAACCGTGTTTCTCGTCAAATGTTACAAGAAATGGGACGTGAGCCTACGCCAGAAGAATTAGCTGAACGTATGGTAATGCCTGAAGATAAAATTCGTAAAGTATTGAAAATAGCGAAAGAGCCTATTTCAATGGAAACGCCAATCGGTGATGATGAAGATTCACACTTAGGTGACTTTATTGAAGATGGTAGTGGTGAACTTCCGGTTGATTCTGCAACGTCAGAAAACCTTAAAGGTGCTACCCATGAAGTACTTGCCGGTTTAACCGCTCGTGAAGCAAAAGTACTTAGAATGCGTTTTGGTATTGATATGAATACCGACCATACTCTTGAAGAGGTTGGTAAGCAATTTGATGTTACACGTGAACGTATCCGTCAAATTGAAGCAAAAGCTTTACGTAAGTTACGTCACCCATCTCGTTCAGAGCAGCTTAAAAGCTTCTTAGATGGTGAATAAAAGCTAAAACTTAAATAGTACTTTAAATTCTATTTTAAATAGACATAAAAAAGAGTAAGTTAGTAACCTAGCTTACTCTTTTTATTTTTCAGATAAGGAAGTTTTATGCGCGTTATACTTGCTCTCGCTTGTGCTCTTGCCACTGTATCTATGCCCTCCATGGCAAAACAAACACTAAATGTTGAAGTTACACCACTGATTGGTTATCGCTTTGGTGGTGATTTTGATACGACTAAAGATAAAGTACACAATCGAATAGAGTTAAGTGAAGATACCAGTTATGGATTGTTAACGGCTTGGTCATTTGATCGCAAGCGCCAAGGTGAGTTCTTAATAAGCCATTACAATACCAATTTTTCTCAATCGGATGACTTTTCAGCCAGTAATACTGGTCTCGGTATTACCTATGCCCATCTAGGCGGTAATGTACCTCTGTCAGAGGGGCCTATTCCTTTTTATATGACAGGTGGCTTGGGTTTAACTCACCTTGCTCCCAGCGATGAGCAACTGAGTAATGAAACACGCTTTTCGGTAAATATTGGCTTAGCGACTAAAATTGAATTGAGTGAGCGAGTTAGCCTAAGATTAGATAGCCGTTTATACGGAACATTTTTTAACTCAGATAGTGCGATATTTTGTGACGTTGAAACTTGTGCTATATATATTTCTAGCGATATTTGGTTTCAAAGTGAAGTGAGTGCCGGTATAACCTACCGATTTTAGTTGGCAATTTGCTCTGTTTGTTTGATAATCGAGCAGTCAGTAAAAAAAGCATGATTATTTAAAGTTCATTAGGTGACAACAAAATAAAAAATGCTTATACTGCACCCGCTTTGTTAGTTCATTCATTCATTTGATTGTTTTAATAAAGCAGGCCAAAATGTGAAAATGGGCCTTTAGCTCAGTTGGTTAGAGCATCCGACTCATAATCGGCAGGTCCGCAGTTCAAGTCTGCGAAGGCCCACCATTTTCACTACCACCTCCCAAGTAAGTAATTACTAACCTAATCAAGAATCAATCAAAACAAGGTCTACTTGTGGGTCTAGTTAGTGTTTTTTATTCTCCTAATGATTATCAAAACAACTTAATATATTAGGGCTATCATAGGTCTGACTGTTGTTTGACAAAATTATTCCTGCCTAAGTCAAACACTCCGAAAAACTTAACAATCTTTAACACCCAAAATCCTTTATGCATCTCGAAAATATTATCAATGTTGGGTTTTATTGGGTTGATATTTAACTTTCAAAGTAAGGTTTTGACAGGCTTTCGGTTTGTTAAATTTCACTTTGAACCTACCCAATTCCTCACCAATTCATGTGCTTTCGGGGTAGACTGTCAGTGAAGATAATAAAGAATATTCTAGGCTACGGAATAATCAAAATGGTGCAGTAAAAACTAAATGAAAGCTGATGGTATTTTGTAGTGTTAGAAACTTGGTCTCTTATGTTACACCTATGGGATTTATTTATAAAACCCTCTAAGTTTTTTTATAAATAAAATTGCTAAACTTCATGCCTAGTTTGTAGTAGCATCAATTTCCTTTAATTCTAGCAATTGTTAATTGCCCGTATTTTTAAGCATGGCAGGGATTTATTTGTGCGTTTATTTATTATTTTTAATTGTTTAGTTATTATCTTGTTCCTAGCAGGGTGCGGGGAGAATGAGAATACCTTAGGTGTTAAAGGAGATGATTTCAATTTACCTTGGCAAGAAGAATTAACGTTAGATGTTACTATAAATGATACCTTTACTGGTAATGTAGATGTTATTATTACTGCCGCCCCTACTCATGGGGAGCTTAGCAAGTCATCTAATAACCTAATTTATACTCCTTATGAAAAGACTCTGATTACGGATAGCTTTCAATACAAATTGAAGCAAGGTAGTACTTTTTCTGAAGAGGCAATCGTTCAAATATCGCTTGGCAATAATATTGAACAATTTGAATTAAGTGAAAGCGTGCTAATAGAAGATGGGGAAAATAATACTCTAATAATTAGAATGGCCTATCAACTACAAGATAATATAGATATTAAAATCGACCGGTATATAAATGAACAGTTAGATTTAGATTTTACTCCGATTAAACAAACCCTCATTGCAGGTAAAAGCAGCCATCTTATATCTTATACTCCATCCGTTATGGGCGAATTAAAGTTTGAAAAGCAACATAGTTTGAGATTATCTGCTGAGGCGATTATTCCAGAAAAAATTAACTTTGATTACACTTATTTGGCGGTAAGTGAACCCAACAAGATGTTTTTACCAAGAAAACACTCTTGGTATACACAAGATGCTGCAGACTTAATGTTAAATCAACGTGGCTTATCTATGTCTTGGTTAAACTACCCAACCTGGAATATTCCCCCTAAACCTACCTGGGCAGAAAACCCATATAAGAATAATTCTTGGTTACTTTATTACCATTCGCTATTTTGGTTATTTGCATATGAATATGCTTACGACCAAAGTGACAACGAAGAGTATTTGTATATCATTGGTAATACTCTTTTAGATTATCTTAAGCAATCACCTAAAGAGACTCCAAAAAGCTCGATGAGTTGGAATGATCATACTGTCTCACTTCGAACTGATGTTATTACTTACTTTTATAATAAATATTTTAAAGCACGCTGGAGTGAAAAAGAAAAAGAGGTTTACTTTATTGGATTAGATGAACATGCATCAGAACTTAGAACATTATTGGATAATCCTGTTTTTAAAAGGCATAACCATGGCATGTTCCATGCGCTCTCATTATATAACTTTGTGCATGCGTTTCCAAAGTATACGCAACATACAGATTATAAAAGCAGATCAATAGAGCGAATTATGGCTCTTTTCGATAACATGGTTGATATAGAAACTGGCGTATCGTTAGAGCAATCATCAAGTTATCAATTAGTTTCTATTAGATTATTTTTAACGGCAAATCGGTTAATTAAAGACTTATCTGGTAACTCAAATGTAAATGTAGAGCTATATTTGAAAAATATGGTCGATTACTCTGCTCATCTTGTTTATCCAAATGGAAAGGCTCCTGCTTCAGGTGATTCTAACTATGGGGCAAATTTTTTAGTTAAATTGAATAAGTATATTGATGGTTCAGAAATTGAATCTTTGTACTTAGATTATGTTAACTCTGAAGGGAGTCAAGGTAAAAAGCTTGAACAAGTTTTTACCTCTCAAAAAGAAGGTTATGCTATTTTAAGGCCTGCTGAAAATACTGAGTGGAACAAAGGAACCGTGCTATATAGTGATTTTGGCTTAAAGAAGTACTCTCATGGCCATCATGATGCCATGAGTTTTACTTCATATAGTGATGGGTATGCGCTGTTAATTGATTCAGGAGGTCCATATGTTTACACTGCACCTGAACGAACATACTATCGCTCTAAATACGCACATAATACATTGGTGATTGATGGAGTAACAGAAGTCTTAAATGATGCTAAACTTCTCGATGCACAATGCATTGATGACGTTTGTTATTCTTTCGGACAGCTTGTACAAGAAGATGTAGTTCATAGTCGACTTATTTTAATTGTAGGCAATGATAAGCCGAATATTTATGTTTTTGACTATGTCGATAGTACAACGATTCATAAGTACGAGCTTATTTATCATTTTCCCCCAACAAGCTCAGTGTTAGGCCAAAGCGAGTTGGATATAATTCAAATAGGTGAAAATAAATCAATTAGTATTTCAGTTTTAGCGAGTACAATTGTTGAGACGACTTATTTTGATGGTTATGTGAATGAAGACTTTAAGCAGGGGTGGGTCACTCCAAAGTATGCAAAAGAGTTAGCCGCACCTGTTATAAGTTATACTTCGACATCTGACTTTTATTGGTCTTTAACTCAAATACTGCAAAAAGAGCAAATGTTAAAACCTCAGGTCACGTTTGACCAAAGTACAAGTGAATTCCTGCTGATTTTAGAGGATAAACAGATTGTTTTAGACTTTTCTGACCTTAAAAATCCTCAGGTACTTATTAACTAAGAGTCCACTTTATTAGGACAAAAGCAAATTGCTGTGATTAAGGTTAACCATTCTAATTACTAAGTTTTAGGATCAATCTCCGCTAGATAAATAAGGGACGATGTCTGCTTTCGTATCTAAACTGCGTATTAACTGGCATGAGTTTGGTTCATAAAAATCGACCGCTTAGTGGTATCTTTTGACCTTATAAACTTTACTATTAAATCAAAGCTGTCAGATCGGATATGAGTTGCGTTAATAATTTAAAACACTCTAAAGGCCAGTAGTTATTCATGCTAACAAACAGTGTTGTAACAATTATATTTATTTTAAAAATGACAGGTTTTGTAAGGTTTATAGATTTATTATAGGTGAGGTTTAGGGTAGGTTAATTGCAGAAAAAACTCAGTGTTGTAATCGCTTAATTGATGAATGTAATAATTTATTCATAGTAATAATGAAGACTTCCTGATAATTTTGCTTTTTAAATTTAATATAAAAGGACAATTTGATGAATGAGTTATTGTTAAATAGTGGTGCAGGTTTAGCGATATCCTTATTTTTAGTGGTTTTGGCTATTCTTTGGTTTTTACTTCCATTCGCTATTTTTGGTACTAAAGACAAGTTAGGCGAGTTGATCGCAGAGACAAAGAAAACGAATGAGGAACTAAAGGCTTTAAGGGCAGAAGTGGCAATAATAATAAAAGATAGCCAAGACTCTGATTTCCCTCCTTTTAGAGCTGATTAAGGTCATAACATACTTGCATAATTGAATTGAAATATCAGATTTCATCAAGTGCATGTAGGGAAACTTAACAACTATTTTAGCCGACTATTAGAATAATCTTTAGTTTGAACTGGTCGATAGCCCTTACCTCTTGTTTTAGCTAAGTAAGATAAGTGATAAATGGCATCTTGCCGTGATTGGTAATCATCACGGTAAACCATGTGATAGGGGACCATTGTCATGTGACCCCCTCTAACAAACCACCAAGTGTCTTGAATCATCTCCCATATATAATCAGGTACTCTAACCTTTCGCCCCTCTACAAATATCGCCATGTGATAATGCTGCTGCTTTGAGCGTTCTTGTTCTCTGCACCACGCATACCCAATATCATTAAGTTTGTGTTTAGCTCTTAACCTATTAAATAGTACCTTTATAAATTTTGATATTTGAGTATTGTTGTCGGTATGAATATCTAAGTGAAGATCAAACCTAACCACAAGCACTCTGCTGTATTGCCGAGTCATTGCATTAAGTTGATTGATGATTGCTTTTAAAGGCTTCGTATAGATGGCTAGTGGATAACCTGATTTACTATAACCTGCATTAATCGACCAAATTTCTTTATCAACAGTAATGTATTCTGATGTGGTGGAATATTTACTCATAATACTAAAGACATACTTAGATATTATTTAATACCCCCACCAAAGTTAGTAAACACTATCGCAGCTATAAGCCCTTAGTTATAAAGGCGCTATGTAAAAATAAAAATAATTGCAAAACAAAAACCCGATAATCAGATTTCATTTTATTACATGCTAAATCGAGTGTTTTAACCTAAGGTTTTATAAGGTGATGTTCATAATTCTAATTTATGTATATAATCCTTTTGTTGGCTGACGGTCACTGTCTCGAAACTATAACCGCCAGCATTAATATCAAAGCCTATTACTGAGTAGCCTCATTAATGGGTTTTGTTTCTTAAGTCTTTAAGCTCCTTATATCTGAGTTTTTTATTTTCGATGGCCTTAGGTACTCGTTTCGCCTCTCGCACTGCTAGAGCTGCGCTGTTATTGCAGTGTTTGACCTTAGCTTCAGCTCTTGCTATCAAATCTGCTTTTAAGTCTCCATTGATGTGTCTTGCATCTAATCTCCAATAGCCTCTACCATGAATTAATAACCCATGTGTAGTTCTAAGCCCCTTAATAACATCTCTAACAGGTGTATCCTCGCACAGAGGCCGTAACTCTTTCGATGAGTGATATTCGAGGTCGGTTAATGCCATAAGAACGGCAAGTTGTTTGTCTGATATTGGTTTGTTTAAGTCAACCATAACTAAGCACCTCCTTGATTGTCATCAAGCCATTGCTCTATTACTGAGGTTTTCCAGCCTAAGCATTTGCCATTAAGTAAAATAGGAGGGGGAAGGACTCTGTCTTTTTTCCAATATCTCCAAATCGTAACTTTAGATTTATTAATAAGTGCGGCTAAGTCAGCCAAGGACATTATCTGATTATTCAGCATTGTTTTTACCTTTGTTAATGAATGCCAAGTAATAATAACAAAGGTAATACATTGAAATAATTGGGGGATAAGTAAAATAACTTTCCCCCCCATGGGGGGAGAATATAAATTACTTATCCCTCATGGCTCAATATCTTTTTTATAAGCAAGCCACCTGTAATACGTTTTTTGAATCAACTTATAATGTTCAAAATTTTCATCAATCAATACTTTATATTCCACTTCACCTTTTACAATTTTTGATAAATGCTCTTTGACACTCTTTCTATCAATACCTAAATTTTTAGATGTTCCAGAAATTGTTTTTATTTCGAAATAAGTCATTAATGTCTCAACCCAGAGGAATGGACTTGATTTCGGTGCATGATTAGGTTTTTTATATTTGATTGAATTGTATTCGTTTACCGTTGTACTAAGGGGTAGTTTCAATAGGTCGTTTTTTAAAGAATGTTTAACTAACTCTTCTACTATCGGGTGCTGTATTTCCGAATTAACCCATAATGATATAAGCCCAATAATAAATCGAGGTTCCATGACATTACCTGTAGCTATATATTCGGTGATACGGTTAATAGACTCAGCTTTGTGATCGTTCCAGCCCCGAAGAGCCTCTTGAGCGAACTCTTCACCAATACTTATTTTGTTATAATCCCTAAGTTCATTAACCTTACCCCGTAAATCATCGAACATAGCATTAACGCTTGGGCTACTATTAAAGGCCTTTTTTTCTGCTTTTGTCATATATAAGTAAAAGCTGGCCTTGTTTAATAAATATACAAAATATTCCATCATTTAGCTCCAAACGACAGCACATTGCTAGTTGTTGCAACATCGTTAAGATTTCGCTCCCATATCTCTAATGCCCTGAGCTTTTCGGGCATATATTCATAACGGTCATAATGTTTTGAACTAACATCCTGTAAAGCATGATTTTGAAGCCTGTCACGGATAGATTTACTAATACCTAACTCGCCCATTAAGGTTTTACAGGTTCTTCGAATATCACGGGGTATAAACGAGCGTATGTCGCTTTTGTCACGGTAGCGACTAATTGCCTTAGATAGTGAATCTAAGTTGATATGTTGCACCTCACTGAACCTATGAGGGAATATAAAGTCACTGGTGCTATTGGCTTGTTGATTGGTTAATATCGTCATTGCTGAATCGGTTAGCGGTATAAGGTGTGGTCTTTTGTTTTTTGAAATATCAGCAGTGACTAATAAGGTCTTAGATTCAAAGTTTACAGAACTCCATTTTGAGCTAGCAAGTTCATAAGGGCGTTGTCCGCCAGTATAAAAACATAATATTATTAAGTTGCGGATATGGCTGCCCATATTGAATCGGATAAACTCATTTTCTAAATCACATAATAATTGTTTAACTTCACTAATAGTAAGGAAGTGTTCGCCAATTCTTTCAGCTGATTTTTGTTTGGGAATTGCAGATACGGGGTTAAACAATAAACCAAATTTAGCATTACCAATATAATTAGCAGGGTCATTGTCATGCGCTAAACCATAATTAAATGCAGCCATTAAGTAACTTCTTACTCTATTGCTTTGCGTGTTCGCCCCACGCTTTATCATGTGGGCCAATATTAAAATCAAGTCGTCTTTACTTACATCTTTAGCTTTGGTCGCTGGCGCTATGAATGGATATACTTCTTTTTCTAATGCATCGAAAACAGCTTTAAAGGTTCGCTTACCGTCTTTTTCCATTTGTGCGGTATAGCTTGTAAATAATTGTTCAATGCTACCCTTTTGCGCTTCAAGCTTTACCTTGTTCTCTTTTTCATGGTTAATGATTTCCAGTTCAAGTCTTGGATCATCTCCACGCTGTAACATGGCTCCGAACTCTTTCGCCTTTTCTCTAGCACCAGCCAAGCTAATACCGAGTACCTTATCAGTAGTTTTGCCGCCATCATTGGGAACATTACCAATTAATATGAAATTGGCCTTAGCTCCTGCAAAATACCTGAAAACAAAGCGCTTACTACCACTAGGATAAACCTTAACGCATAAGCGGCCCATTCCTTTGCTGCCATTATCATCTGAGGCATAGTATGCAGAACTCTTTTTAAGTAGCCCTGTAATCTTGTTTGGGGTTAATTTTGCCATATCTCTTCCATGTTGCTAACTAGACCTTGTTTGTGACGGGGTCTAGTTGTGGGTCTAGTTAGAGTGTAACTTAATGAAAGAAGTTAAAACAAGAGGAAAGCTGATTGTTTATTATTTCCATTGATATATATGGTCTTTATGGGGTTTTTAATCTGAATGTTATTTGATGAAATGTATATGTCGCTTGACTCATAATCGGCAGGTCCGCAGTTCAAGTCTGCGAAGGCCCACCATTTTCATTATAAAAAAGTTACATTCGATCATTAATATAAAGTTATCTGAAGTGAACCTTATTTCTTCAATAGCTCTAGTCATTCGAATGGAAACTGTCTCAGAATAAATTCAATCAAATCCTACTTAACTAGTCACATTCAAAGTTAGTTCCACGCAGAATATTGCTCCCTAAAGTGACGTAAAAGTTGTTTACTACCCAAAGCTAGCAAAATAATTTACAGTGTTTATATAAATTCTAATAATAAATTATATAAATCATGCAAGCATCAAAAAAATCAATTAATTACAATAACCTTTTTATTTACTTTCTAGCCTTTAGCAGTGGTTTCTCTATCATGTGTATTGAGCTGTTAGCGGGTCGAATTCTAGCACCTTTTTTTGGTAGTAGTGTTCATATATGGGGCAGCATTATCACAGTGTTTATGCTCAGTTTATCATTCGGGTATCTATTAGGTGGTAAGCTTTCAACTCATTCAGCTTCACTTACTCGTTACGGCGCTATTTTTATCATTGCGGGACTAACCTTATTACCCATAGTTACTTCAAGCGAATGGTTGATGGAAAGTATTTTCTTAGCGGTGGAAGATTCGCGTTATGGCTCTTTGTTAGCATCAACAGCACTATTTTTTATTCCTACTATTATCTTAGGCATGTTGTCTCCCTATTCGGTTAGATTATTAGTAAAGAACTCTAATGAAAGTGGGCAGGTGGCGGGAAAATTGTACTTCGTTTCAACATTGGGCAGTGCAATCGGTACTATTATCACGTCATTCTATCTGGTCTTGTGGTTTGATATTAATACCATTGTATTGAGTGTGAGTTTGGTACTCAGTTTGTTAGGTATCACAACAATTGCACTGGCAAAAGTGTATGCTAATTTTTATAAAGCTGAAGTACAACGAGAGATCAGTCATGCCTAATTCAATAAATAAGTTTATCTACTGCGCTGGTTTTTTACTGAGCGTTTGTCTTGTCAATAACGCGATAGCTGAAGTTGTCCACAGTGAGCGATCTTTGTATCGAAATATTCTTGTGGAAGATAACGGTGACTTACGTTGCTTAAAGTTTAATGTTAAGAGTAATAAAACACGACAAAGCTGTTTCAATAAAAGCCAGCCAGAACAATTAGTGTTTAATTACACTAAGCAATTATTAACCGGGTTATTAGTTAATCCTGAGCCTCAGCGTATTTTAATTATTGGCCTTGGCGGCGGCACTATGTCAAATACTCTCCATAAGTTATTACCTGATAGTTATATTGATAATGTAGAAATAGACCATAGCGTTATTAAAGTTGCTCGAGAATATTTTGGTTTCTTGGAGAATGAGCAAATAAAAACCTATAGCCAAGACGGAAGAGTTTTTGTCAAAAGGGCTGTGTTAAAGAAACAAGAGTACGACTGGATCATACTTGATGCTTTCAATGGCGATTACATTCCTGAGCACTTAATGACTAAAGAGTTTCTAGAAGAAACTAAAAGCCTACTGTCCAAAAAAGGCATATTAACGGCAAATACTTTTTCTTCTAGTAAGTTATATGGCTATGAATCAGCAACGTACAAAGCTGTTTTTGGTGACTTTTATCAAGTGAGCAATAAAGATAATAATAATCGAATTATACTAGCCGGTAAAAATGGTCTAGATCAAAATTTTAATCGTGCACAAGAGCCAGTAAGCAAAAATGGGAGTATCAATAAGTTATCTATTGAGTTACTTGCCATTGGAGTCGATGCAAAAGAGCTTTATCAAAATATGAAATCAACCGCGATTCATCAAAATTGGTCTGACGACAATCCAGTATTAACCGATCAATTTGCACCAGCAAACTTACTTAATATTGATACTGATTAGCCCTAAGCATTAATATCAGTATTAATATTAACTTACCCTTAACTAGCGTTTATTAACGATTAAATGAGCGCTAGTGACAGCTTAACTAGTACTCATTATTTCTATCAATCGAGCAGGGATTTTTAATGTGTTTGTTGATCTTACTAACACAGAAGACAAATATAGATAAAATCCCTCTAACATCCAGCCAATTTATGTGAGAATGAATAAACTCACTTCATTGGATCAAAAAACATGTCAGTTTTCGAAATAAAACACCCTCTAGTACAACATAAAATCAGTCTAATGCGTGCCAAAGATATGAGCACTCGTAATTTCCGACAATTATCTGCTGAAGTTGGCAGTTTATTAACTTATGAAGCGACTAAAGACCTTGAACTAGAAGACTTCCAAATGGAAGGTTGGGACGGTGAATTAACGGGGCAGCGATTAGTAGGTAAAAAAGCGACGGTTGTTCCTATATTACGTGCTGGCATCGGTATGTTAGATGGTGTATTAGAATTAATACCTAGTGCAAAAATTAGTGTGGTGGGCTTATATCGCGATGAAGAAACGCTAGAGCCTGTTACTTACTTTGAAAAACTAGCCGGTGATATAGAGCAGCGTATGGCCTTGATCATCGACCCTATGCTGGCTACTGGCGGCTCAATGAATGCGACCATTGATATATTAAAAAAAGCAGGTTGTAGAGATATTCGAGCATTAGTTTTAGTTGCTGCCCCTGAAGGTCTTGAAAAGGTAAAAGCTGCTCACCCTGATGTCGATATTTATACCGCATCTATTGATGACCACTTGAACGAAAATGGTTATATTATTCCAGGGCTTGGTGACGCGGGTGATAAAATATTTGGTACCAAATAAAGGCTCTTGCAGTTAAGTGTTACTCATTATCAATAAAGTTAAATAATATAACTACTCAATAGGACCTTTTATGTCACAACCCTCAGTAAATAAGAGCAGTTTCAATCAACCTACTTGGCGTAATGCTCTAGCCGGGCTGCAAATGTTGTTTGTCGCTTTTGGCGCACTTGTTTTAATGCCATTAATTACTGGGTTAGACCCGAGTGTCGCATTATTTACTGCGGGTATTGGTACTATCTTGTTTCAATTTATCACCAAACAGCAAGTACCATTATTTTTGGCATCTTCCTTTGTCTTTATTGCGCCAATAGCCTATTCAGTTCAAACGTGGGGCATTGCGGCTGCGATGGGCTCTTTATTCGTTACGGGTTTAGTTTATGTTCTGATAGCTGGCGTTGTTGCAGTCCGTGGCGCTGGTTTTTTACATAAGCTAATGCCTCCTGTGGTAACCGGTCCAATCATTATGGTTATCGGACTGAGTCTCGCGCCAATAGCAGTGAACATGGCAATGGGTAAAACCGGTGATGGTGCGGCAGAACTCTTTCCTTATGCAGATTCTTTAATCGTTTCTATGTCAGCATTAATTACTACGCTGGTAGTAGCAACGTTAGGTAAAGGTATCTTTCGCTTAATTCCAATTATGGCTGGGGTAGTCGTTGGTTATACCATGGCGTCAGTGATGGGTATGGTGAGTACCGAAGCAATCGCGAACAGTGAGTGGTTTGCAATTCCTAACTTTGTAACACCTGAGTTTAATCTAGCTGCTATTCTTTTCATGTTACCTATAGCCATTGCACCAGCTATTGAACACGTGGGCGATATTATTGCGATTGGCAGCGTAACAGGTAAAGATTACACTAAAAACCCTGGTTTACATCGGACATTATTGGGTGATGGTTTAGCGACTTCTTTAGCATCGTTATTTGGTGGACCGCCAAATACTACCTACTCTGAAGTTACTGGTGCAGTGATGCTGACTAAAATGTTTAATCCTCGCATCATGCTTTGGGCTGCTGCCTTTGCTATTGGTTTGGCATTTGTTGCTAAGTTTGGTCTTGCACTGCAAACCATTCCTTCGCCAGTGATGGGCGGTATTTTGATCCTGCTTTTTGGCTCTATTGCCGGCGTAGGTATGAACATCCTAATCAAATCTCAAGTAGATCTTGCTGAGCAGCGTAATCTGGTAATCGTCTCAACTACGTTAGTTTTTGGTATTGGCGGCATGGCTATTGGAAATGATGACTTTAGTTTAACTGGTATCAGTTTATGTGGTTTAGTGGCCATTTTACTCAATGCTATTCTTCCACAAACTAAGCTTGAAGACGAAAGTTTAGTACAAGAAGGAGCTATTGTTGAAGACATGGTTGAGCATGACAAGGGAAAAAAAACTAACTAAAGCAGGCATTGTTAATTGAACCGACTAAAGTCCTTTGGTGGTTATTTATCAACAAGGGGGGCTTTATTACTTAGATATTTGTATTTATCATGAGTCTTTATAAGCTGCATAGTAGAGCTTAGCTCCTAGATCTTGCTTCACGCTGGCGCGTATCCCACATTGTGGAATGTCATTTCATTATATTGATACATTGAACCACGACAATTCATGTACTATGGATGAATATATCTTTCGCTAAATATAGCTTTGGCTAAATCTAAATTTGGGACTTAACAATGAAATTAACAGTATATCTTTCTGGTGAAATTCATACCGATTGGCGTGAAAAAATTATTCAAGGTTGCCAAGATAGTGACCTAGACATTGTATTTTCTTCTGCGGTTACCCATCACGAAGCAAGTGATAGCGCTGGTGATCACCTTGGCGCTGAAACAGAACAGTTTTGGCGTGATAATAAATCGGCAAAAGTGAATGCAATGCGAACCCAAACACTCATTGAACGTTGTGATCTTGCTATTATCCGTTTTGGTGATAAATATAAACAATGGAATGCCGCTTTTGATGCAGGTTATTGTGCTGCGCTTAACAAGCCTTATATAACCTTGCATGGTGAAGAGTTAATTCACCCGTTAAAAGAAGTTGATGCAAGTGCACAAGCTTGGGCCACCTCGGTTGAACAAGTGATAACTACATTAAAGTATATCAGTAGTAACTAGTTTTAAGCGTTAAACTCAATAGCCGCTACTAACGTGTAGTGGTTAGAGTATTACGCATAATAGCTCACTTCACCCCAGATTCTAGATTCAATTACTACCTTCATTGCAATAGTAGATAGGAACTTATAGGTTATAAGTATTCATGAATTATTCCTTTGAGCATTTTGCTAAAAGTATTTTAAGCAGCTCAGCTCAAGTAATGTTGCAAGCCAACCCTATCACGGGCCTTTTATTCTTAATTGGTATTGGCATAAACTCAATAACTATGTTGCTTGGCTGCTTACTGGCAATTTTATCAAGCTTAGTCACCGCTAAACTCTTCCAGTATGACTCTGAACCTATCAATAAAGGCACTTATAGCTTTAGTGCCGCATTGGTTGGTATCTCTGTATTTACCCTGCTACCACTTAGCTTTATCGTTTTTGTTTTAGTTATATTCGGTGGGGTATTATCGACACTGCTAATGCACTTTATGATCACTAAAATACCATCTATGCCAGCGTTAACGACACCTTTTATTCTTACAACTTGGATAATAGTACTGATTATTGATTACGCAGCGCTAGTCATTCCAAGTCTAGAAAATCAAACTGGGAGTGTAAATCTCGAGAGTATTATTACACCGGTTACCATGTCATTTATTGATTCATTGGGCGGCGCTTTTCGAGGGGTAGGGCAAGTTATGTTACAAGATAACTGGCTTTCAGGTGCTGTGTTTTTTTGTGCACTGCTATTCAGTTCATATAAAACCGCTTTATGGGCAATTTTGGCTTCACTCACTGGTTTTGTTATTGCTACCTGGTTAGGTTTTTCTCAAGAGAGAGCTGAGATGGGCCTTTATGGCTTTAATGCTTGTCTTATTGCTGTCACACTCATCGATCGCTACCCAAACAAATACTGGCTTACCCTATTTGCTATTTTACTCTCTGTTTTGATTACCAGAGCTTTTGAAGAGGTAACTATTCCTGCATTAACAGCACCCTTTGTTATGACTATTTGGATTATCGTCGGGCTTGATAAATTAAGAGCTATTTTTGATAAAGAGGAAAGAGAGGTTGGCTAAGAGTAACATACCTGTCGACAGACAATGACGACAGGTATGTTGATGCTAGGCTAGGCTAGGCTTACTTGCAAGTTATCAATTAAGCGCGCTTTTCCGCAATGTGCAGCCGCTAAAATAACTAATTGGGTGTCATCTTCGCTGGCAGGTTGTAAGGTTTTTGCATGACAGACATGGAGGTAGTCAGTGTGTAAACCCGCATGATTAATTGCTTTTGCTGCTTGTCTAGCTAAACCAATAAAGTCAATGCTGTCACTTTTAGCAAAACCGATACTAATTTGATCTGCAAGCCATTGCAGGTTTTGTTGTAAAACTGGTGCCGCCTCTTTCTCGTCCGCAGTTAAATAACCATTTCGAGAACTTAGTGCTAAGCCACTTTCTTCTCTACTGGTTGCTACTGGTACTATAGTGATGGGCATCGACAAGTCTTCAACCATCGTTTGGATCACTTGTACTTGCTGATAATCTTTTAAACCAAAACAAGCTACGTCTGGCTGTACTAGGTTAAATAATTTGCAGACTACCGTAGCAACACCGCGAAAGTGACCAGGGCGACTTTCACCACAATATCCATCAGAGACATTAGGTACTTCAACAAAACTTTGTTTAGTGAGACCTTTTGGGTAAATAATGTCAGGTGTTGGTGTAAAGAGTAAATCAGTGCCTGCAGCCGTTAATTTTTGCTGGTCATCACTCATGGTACGCGGATAGTTATCAATATCTTCATTGACACCAAATTGCATAGGGTTAACAAAGATACTGGCAACTATCTTATCTGCATGTTTGTGTGCTTCATCCACTAACGAAATATGACCGGCATGTAAGTTACCCATAGTAGGTACAAATGCAACGGTTAAACCTTGCTGGCGCCACGCTTTTACTTGCGCGCGTAATTCACTAATTTGACTGACTGTTTTCATAAATTTATCTTGTTGTTATTTTTTATAATTGTTTATTGCTCGGCTGTTACTTAAATATATGCTCATCGCCGGGAAAGTTACCTTGACTGACTTCACTGATATAAAGCTCAATTGCTTTTTTAATATCACCAGTGTCTTTTAAGAAGTTACGTGAAAACTTAGGCATATAATTACAAGCAATACCTAAGGCGTCGTGCATAACTAAAATTTGTCCATCGGTATCTTTACCAGCACCTATACCAATGGTTGGAATGGTAAGTGCTTTAGTGATAGCTTTACCTAAAGTCGCTGGAATACATTCAAGTACTAATAATTGAGCACCGGCCGCTTCGAGGGCTTTTGCATCAGCGATCATCTGTTCGGCTTTATCACCGTCACGGCCTTGTACTTTAAAGCCGCCAAAAATATTGACAGATTGTGGTGTTAAACCTAAATGTGCGCATACAGGAATACCACGTTCAACCAGTGCTGAGATGGTGTCATTAAGCCAAGCACCACCTTCCATTTTTACCATACTTGCGCCTGCTTGCATTAATAGTGCTGCGTTAGCTAAAGCTTGCTCTTGAGTGGCATAACTCATAAAAGGCATATCGGCGATAATAAGAGTCTCTTCAACACCACGTTTAACGCACCGTGTATGATAAGCCATATCTTCGATAGTTACCGGCAGTGTGCTGTCTTCGCCTTGTAATACCATGCCTAAAGAGTCGCCAATAAGTATGGCGTGTATGCCTGCTTGGTCAAAAAGTTTTGCGAAACTGGCATCATAGGCGGTAATTGTTGATATTTTTTCGCCTTGCTGTTTCATGTTAAGCAAGCTTGCGGTGGTGATTTTAGCCATGACTTTTCCGAATAGGTTAATTAGCAGTAGTTCTAATGATTATTATAGTGTTAGGGGAGTGATTTTAATATTTATTATTTTAATAGTGGTAATTTTACAATACCATTATTGTCTATTTCATTAGCAAGTAAGCTGACTGGTGTACCGTCTGGTAAAAGTAAATCAGACGCAATATCAGCTAACGGAAGTAAAACAAACTCGCGTACTTTCATGCCATAGTGAGGCACCGTTAAGCGCTCATTTTCTATAGTTTCATTACCATATAGTAAAATGTCACAATCGAGAATTCGTGCGCCCCAACGGTTATCTTTTCGTACACGACCTGCTGTATTTTCTATTGCTTGTAAAGCGTCTAACAATTGTAGTGCAGACAAACGGGTCTCTAGGGCAATTACTGCATTGATGTAATCATCTTGATCTTGAGGACCCATAGGTTTACTCAAATACAATGGTGAAAACGCAACAACCCGACTTGCTGAAATACTGGCTATTTCGTTAGCTGCTTTGCTTACTTGCATACGCGGGCCAGATAAGTTGCTACCTAGACCAATGTAAGCCGTTACTTTGTTTTGCATCGGCTTGCCGTTATGATTCAGTTGGCTTTGCAGCAGGTTTACGACGTTTTTTTGGCGTACGTCGCTTTGACCCTTGTGGCGATTTAACGCCTTTGATCATTTGAAGACGAGCCTCGTTTGACACTTCTTGAAAGTCTGTCCACCAGTGTGCTAATTCTTTAAGCTCATCTGTATCTTCAATTTGTGCACGTAATAACAAGAAGTCATAACCGGCTCTAAATTTAGGATGTTCAAACGTTTTAAAAGCACGTTTTCCTTCGCGGCGGTTTAACTTATCCTGCAGTATCCAAATATCCTTAATAACAGATTGAAAACGTTTAGGAATGGCAATGCTGCGTTGTTGCTCAGGCATTATTTCATTGAGAGCAGCAAAGAAGATATCTTGTGGTGTAAGCTGTGTCGTCACTTTAATTTGCTGTATATGTTTTTGTAATGGATACCAAAGCATGGCAGCAAATAAAAATGCGGGTGTTACTCTTTGGTCATTGTTTATACGTTTGTCAGTGTTTTCCATTGACAGCATAATAAAGTCTAACAAAAATCGTTGTTCGTCTGATTTATCATTAAGCGCTTGATCAACGGCAGGGAAGAAATAGCCAAAAAGATTATAGCTACGTAGTTGCTCAAAATTCGCGACAGCTTTACCCGAGATGAACATCTTTAAGAATTCTTCAAACAAGCGAGCCGCTGGAATATTAGCCATTAACGAAGATAGTTCTTTAATTGGCGCTTTAGTCCCATCACTTATTTTCATATCGAGCTTAGTGGCAAAACGAATCGCGCGTAACATTCTTACCGGATCTTCACGGTAACGTGTTTCAGGATCACCAATTAAACGAATGACTTTATCGTTTACATCTTGAACGCCATTCGCAAAATCATACACTTTAAAGTCTTTAGCTGAATAGTAGAGTGCATTGATAGTAAAATCTCTGCGCTCGGCATCTTCATCTATACTGCCGTAAATATTGTCACGCAATAACATACCATCTTCGCTTTGCTTAGATGTTTTCTTACAGTTTTTTTCTTGGTCAGTTGCATTGTCATGATGACCTCTAAAAGTAGCAACTTCGATTATTTCACGACCAAAAACAATATGCGCTAAACGAAAGCGTCGACCGATCAAGCGACAATTTCTAAATAAAGCTTTAATCTCATCTGGCGTTGCATTCGTTGCAATATCAAAATCTTTAGGCTCGAAGCCTAATAAAATATCACGAACGCCACCACCAACAAGGTAGGCATCAAAGCCGCCTTTATTTAAACGGTATAATACTTTGAGTGCATTTGGGCTAAGTAATTTACGTGATACTGGGTGCTGATCTCGGGAGAAAACCAATGGATTGTCAAAGGATGCAGTGGCAACACTAGTATTGCTACTGGTGCTTTTTTTAGCGCTCTTTTTAGGGGTCGTTTTAGCGATAGTTTTACTCACTTTTTTGGAGAAAACTCTTTTGCATAAATTAATAACGCTTTTGATAGTCACAGGCCTTTAAGACAGACATAAAATAGTGGCGCAATGATATAACAGTGGAGGGCAAAAGAGAATAACAGACGGGATAATTAGCATGAAAAAACAGCAAAAAAGGCTAGAGAAAGCACCATAAGAAGTAAAGCTCATGTTTCTTTCTCTATACCTATTTATTTATACTGCAGCTACCAAGGCAATGTTTCGCCATTTGAGTGCTTAAATACACCGGAGTCAGCCATGGTTAAGTTATCCATTAGGGTGATTAAGCGCTCTGCCGCTTCGCTGGCGCTGATGTCACCATTACTTAATATTCCGTTACTATTTACCATCTCTGTTTGCACATAACCTGGGTGATAAATGCCAACAGATATATTTTCATCACTGAGGTCTCTTGCCAATGATACCGCCGCGATATTTAGCGCAGCTTTGGACATACGATAACCATATCTGCCACCCGAAGTATTATCGGTAACAGAGCCCATTCTTGAAGTGATTAAGGCAATTTTGCTACCTGACGATAAATTTTCGAGTAAAGCATGGCTTAAAAATAAAGGGGCAACAGCATTAACATTAAATTGCTCAATAATGGTTTCTTGGTTTAAATCACTCAATTGCTCGTCACGTAAAATACCGGCGTTATTGATTAATAAGTCAATGGCAATACCGTTAAGTGCCGATACGGCTTTATCAATACCCGCTTGGGTGGCAACATCAATTTGTTCTACCACGTTTACACTAAGCGCATCTAGATCCTTAGAGCTTTGACGACAAAGTGCATAAACGGTATCGCCACGTTTTTTACAGATACTTGCCATGGCATAACCGATACCACGATTGGCGCCAGTAATTACAACAGTTTTATGTGTGTTAGTAGACATAATATTTCCTTTATTAAATGGTTTTTCAGTGGTTCACTTCTATTATTTAATACTAAGTGATTTAAGCTATGGAATAGTTATGCTTAATCAATATTTATTTCAACGGTATTAGGTACAAGGCTACGCTGCCAGTGATTAATAGCCCATTGAATTATCTCTTCAACGCTAGCGCTTGTTAATTCAGCTACTGGTGATTGACCTAAAAATTTTAGTGCAGCAATAAGCGCTGGCTGTGGTTTATCGTTATCAATCGCTGGCGCTTTGTTTTGCTTGCTAAGTTTATAACCATCACTCGTTATTGCTAAGGGAATATGACCGAATAAAGGTGTATTACATTTCAAAAAACTATTGTTTAAGGTTTGAAACAGAGTCAGTTGTCTGGCTGTTGGCTCGAGTAAATCACACCCCCGAACAACATGGGTAATACCCTGTGCAATATCATCAGCAACTACGGCAAGCTGGTAGGCGAATAAGCCGTCTTTTCGGTGAATGATAAAGTCTTCATTTGCTAATGCCTGATCGCAAACTACACTGCCTTGAAAAATATCATCAAATTGATGTAAACCGTAGTGGTTAACAAGCCTTATAGCGCTGTTTTTTTCGGGATGATTAACTCTGCGACAATGACCTTGATAGATGCCACCAATACTTTTGATTTGTGCTCGAGTACATTGGCAAAAATAGCTAAGTTCTTGTTGTGCTAGATTAGCTAGAATATCACGGTAGTATTGAGATTGATCACTTTGATATAGCTCGGTTTCATCCCAATGTAAGCCATAAGCTTCAAGCGATGTTAATATTGCGGTGCTAGCGCCTTGTTGCTCGCGAGGAGGGTCTATATCTTCAATACGGATTAACCATTTACCTTGTTGGCCATTATCGTTAATAAACGATTTAGCATCAAGAAAACTGGCAAGCGCAGATATTAGGGAACCAAAATGGAGTAAGCCTGAAGGGGATGGAGCAAAGCGACCACGGTATTGAGAAGCCTGCTTAGGCTCCTGTGGTCGCTTGATATGCAAGTTTTGCATGTAAACTATGTCTAGTTACAAGTGGCTAAGATTAGCTACTTTTAGCCAGCCATTTGACGTTCTTTAATTTCAGCTAACGTTTTACATTCAATACAAAGATCTGCAGTAGGACGGGCTTCTAAACGACGAATACCAATCTCTATACCGCAAGACTTACAAAAACCAAAATCGTCATCTTCGATTAACTGTAAGGTTTTTTCAATTTTCTTGATCAGTTTACGCTCACGGTCTCGTGTACGTAGTTCAAGACTAAACTCTTCTTCTTGAGCTGCTCTATCCACAGGATCTGGAAAGTTTGCTGCTTCATCCTGCATATGCGATACGGTACGATCAACTTCTTCACGTAACTGTAAGCGCCAAGCATCTAAAATTTTCTTAAAATGCTCTTGTTGAGGTTCTTCCATGTACTCTTCGCCAGCTTTTTCTTGATATGGCGCAACGCCTGCTAAGGCAAGGATACCTAGTGGCTTGTGTTTAGTTGTTGGCATGCTTAATTCTCCCAATGCTACATAGACCAAGGCAATTTAATAATATATCACGTTTTGAGTGATAGAGTGCCTTTGTTGTAAGTGCCAATATGTTATATATGACCCGATGATGCAGGACTATATTGTGTCGCACATGATAAAAATCAACAGATTAGCTAAAATAAATATTTTTATGTAATATTATCAACTAGTTAATGGTGATGATAACTTTTATTCTATTCTTTAAAAATTTTGAGCAAGCTTTTTTAGCAAGTTTTACTAGGTCTAGTCAATCTTTATCGTTCAATAAAAGGAATTTTTTCACATAAATTTAAATCTAACTGACCGAGGTTGAGCGAAAAACTCGCTTTATAGGCAATTATTTCAACCCCTGAAATGTGAGCTTCTTTAAGTAAGCTTGCATACGTTGGGTCAACATGACTCGCGACAGATACATCATTAATACCACTATGTAATACGGCAAAAAATAATACCGCTCTATGGCCCTGTTCGACCATATCCATTAATTCACGTAAATGTTTTTGTCCGCGAGTGGTAACTGCGTCAGGGAAATAGCCATGGTCGCTGTCTAATAATGTCACTGATTTAACTTCAATATAAGTGTCAGGGGCATGATCATAAGTGGCTAAAAAATCAACGCGACTATTTTCATTGCCATATTTAACTTCTCGTTTTAATTGAGTGAAATTAGCTAACTCACTGATCAAGCCTTTATTTAATGCTTCTTCGACTAACTGGTTGGCCCGTAAAGTGTTTACGCATATAAAGTGCTCAGCTTGGGTTTGAGTGATTTCCCAGCTAAATGGGTATTTTCGCTTAGTGTTGGTTGAGGTGCTATACCAAACAGTATCGTCAGGCTCAGCACAACCTTTCATTGCACCAGTATTGGCACAATGGATGGTTGTTTCCTCGCCGTTATTAAGTGTAATATCGGCTAGAAAACGTTTATAACGCTTAATTAATTTGGCGGGTTGTAATTGAAGTATCATTTTAAAATTAGCTAACTATTTTTTCTCATCATAGCGTAATTTATTACAGACCTGATCACTTTAATTAACTAATGCAGTATTTCGGCATTTATTCTTTAATAAATTTTCTTGTTCTACAAAGCCATTGAGCCAATCGGTTGCACTGTTACTATCACTAAAAACATGGAACTCTATTTGACAGTCTTGGTAGATGCGTTGTAATTGCATTTGCTGTATATCAGCATAGGCACTATTTAAAATAACAACTGCAATAGCGATCATACCTTTTTTTTGTCGATACTGTGTTGTTTCTCTTAATTGCTGTTCTGCATCAGGAGTAAAAATACTATTGCCACGAAAGGTGATTAAGGAGCCCCAGGATTCACCATTCATTTTTTCAATCAATTGCTTTATATCTTGGTGATATTTTTCCATTGTAATGTCATTAAACGGTCCTTGTGCATCGACTAATAAAATATTGTTCTGTTGTTCAATAACATAACGTCCATGTGCCGGATATTGCATGATTGTTCCTCTTTGATTATCTCTGATTAATTAAGGGGGAACATCTAGTAATAGCAGTCTTTTCAGAACTTACCAAGTAAGCATATAACTTTTTTTTTGCAAGTTTTTGGCTTGGTTTTTTATACTTTATCAATGATTTTTTTCAATTGTTGTCGGAGTGTCTGTTATTACGCTGTTTTACTTCCAGCCAAGCTGTTGTTCAAAATCTTGATCTAACTTTATAGCAAATTCTTTTGCATGCATTGCTACTTGCTCTAACTTTATTTCTTCTTCACTTTGTGGCTCATACTTACTGACTTTGACAGGGTATCCACTTTCATCAGTTGCCATAAAAGTAATAAAGCAGCGGTTAGTGACAACATAGCTATGTTCTTTAGGGTCGCAGGCGCGTACAACCACATAGATGTGCATACTACTGCGACCCGTGTGTACTATTTGTGCTGTTACCGTAATCATTTGCCCCACTAGTATAGGGCGAATGAAGCGGATGCCATTGGCTGAAATAGTCACACTGTAACGCTTACTCCATTTTGCTGCACAAGCATAAGATGCTTGGTCAATCCATTTCATCACCATGCCTCCGTGAACCTTACCGCCGAAGTTAACATCTGTTGGCTCAGCTAAGAAACAAAACTCAACTGTGTTATCGAGAGATTTTTTCATTTATCAATACCTAAAGAGCTATTATTGGCGGTTGGATTAATTATAGACAAAATCAATTGTTTATCGAGTTATCCATGTGGCCATTTAATATGCTTGCTTAGTCTATTTACAAATGTTCAATACATTCGTCTGTTTGGGAATATGCCCAACAAGTAATAATTGTTATGATGAGAGCCATTTTACTCATAATTTTATTTTATCAATGGCCGTAACACCTTCTTTACCTATAGAAGCAATTAAACAACAATTTTGCCAAGCGCTTGAACAGCAAAATACGCTTATATTATCGGCTCCCCCAGGGGCGGGTAAATCAACATGTTTACCTTTATGGCTGTTAAATTTGCCAAGTTTGGCGAATAAAAAAATATACTTGCTACAACCTAGACGTTTAGCCGTTAAAAATATTGCCACGTTTTTAGCAAAACAGTTGCATGAAAAGGTTGGGGAAACCGTTGGTTATCGATTACGTAATGATAGCAAGACGTCATCGAATACACGCCTTGAAGTGATTACTGAAGGCATATTAACGCAGATTATTCAAAAAGATGCTGAGTTATTAGATACCGCATTAGTTGTGTTTGATGAATTTCATGAACGAAGCTTGCAAGGGGATTTAGCTTTTGCTCTTACCCGTGAAGTGCAGACAGAATTACGAGTTGATTTAAAAATACTGTTGATGTCTGCAACGTTAGATATTGAGTATTTAAGTCAAGCATTGCCTGATGCTCACTTGTTAAATAGTGAGGGGCGAAGTTATCCAGTTGAAATCAGTTATCAAGCACCCAGAGCCCATCAACGTTGGCGTGACCATGCTTTAGCGGTGGTTAAAGATAAAATGTTTAATCATCAGGGATCCATCTTAGTATTTTTACCTGGTAGCGCCGACATTCGTTTTCTAGCTGGGCAATTAATCGCTCAGCAAAGCGAAGGTATGAAAGTTTGCCCGTTATTTGGTGAGTTGAGTTTAAAGGAGCAGCAACAAGCGATAGCACCTTGTGTAAATGGTCATAGGAAAATTGTTTTGGCGACTAATATAGCTGAAACATCACTAACCATTGACGGTATTGATCTTGTTATTGATTGTGGACTTGAAAAAGTTGCTGTTTTTGATAGTGCTAGTTTGATGAATAAGCTCATGCAAAAACAGATATCCAAAGCTTCAGCAGTTCAAAGGGCAGGGCGAGCAGGGCGACTAATGCCCGGACACTGTATTCGTTTATACCCAAAAGATGACTTTGAGCGTAGACCTCTGCACAGCGTTAATGATATTCAACAAGCGGATATACTGCCAACACTTATTGAAGCAGCTCGATGGGGAGTCTCTACTTTAGCTGAATTACCCTTATTGGAATTACCCAGTAAAGTTAAGGAACAGCAAGCCTGGCAAGAATTACGAAGTCTGGCGATTGTTGACGATAAATTTTTACTAACCAAGCACGGTGAAAAAGCGTCTAAATTACCTTGCCACCCACGTTTTTCTCATATGATTTTAATGGCACAAACTCATGGGCAGAACTTAACGTTATTGGCTTGTTTAATTGCCTCTTTACTCGAAGAGCGTGATATTTTAAAAGGCGAACAGGCGAGATATGATTGTGATCTCATTCATCGATTGCAACTACTGACTCAGCATAAGAGCAATAAAGACCCTTTATTAGAGCGAATTATACAACAAGCAAATCGACTGGCTCAAAATGTACAATTGCGCTTTAGCGTGCATTCATTGGATTTAACGAAAACAGGTTTACTACTTGCTTATGCCTACCCGGAACGCGTTGCGAAATCTCGAGGAAATCATGGTGATTTTATTTGCGTTAATGGCAAGGGAGTATCTGTTAATGAGCAAGATGCTTTAGCAGGAGAAGACTTTATTGTTATCGCTCAAACCAGCCTACAAGCAAGCCAATTAAATGTCAGGTTAGCGGGTCAAATTAGCTTGGAAGAAATTACCACTACTTTTTCTGCACAAATAAAGCAGCAAGACATCGCAAATTTTGATAATAAGAGCGGAAGATTAATCGCTAAAAGACAAACATCATTAGGAGCAATTGTTTTATCGGAAAAACCATTGAAACAAGAGGTCACGGCTGAAACCATTAGCACTATGTGGTGTGCCTTGTTGAAAAAGAAAGGCTTGAGTTTTTTATCTTGGCGGGCTGATGATTTAGCCCTTAAAGCGCGTTGGCAGTGGCTGAATAAGTACTTCCCAGAATATAATCTAGCGGTTATCGATGACGGTCTATTATTAAATAAACTAACAACTTGGTTTGCTCCTTTTGTTGGCGGGGTAAAAAATAAAGCGCAGCTCGACAAGTTGGACTTATCACAGATGTTATTATCTTTGCTTAGTTATCAACAACAACAAATATTAAACCAAGCGGCGCCTACGGTTTTTATTGGACCAACAGGCAGGAATTGCCCAATTAGTTATTCTCTAGATGAATCACCAAAAGTTTCATTACCAATGCAAGAATTATATGGCCTGACCATAACACCCTGTATTGGTGCTATTAATGGCATAAGTAAACAAAATCAAAGTATCCCTTTGTTGTTAGAATTACTTTCTCCTGCGCAACGGCCCATTCAAGTAACACAAGATTTAGTTAAATTCTGGTCTGGGAGTTATCAAGCTGTGCAAAAAGATATGAAAAGTCGTTACCCTAGGCATTATTGGCCAGATGATCCTGTTAATGCAAAAGCAACCAATAAAATGAAGCGCCATATAAAAGAATAATTGGTTTTAAAGCTGAGAATGTTAAATTTTAAGCAGAAAAAATAATCAGTAAATACCAACCGCTCCCAAAGTATATTAAAAACTATGTCGATAAAAAAAATAAAAAAAACTAGTGTCTCAACTAATAAAAAAAATTTAATGTTACGTCGAATATTAATAACTTTGGGTAAACTCGTTATTGCTAGCCTATTTACCTTAGCAATATATTCTATTTACCTTGACGCTAAGGTCAGAAAAAAGTTTGAAGGACAGCGTTGGCATGTGCCTGTTCAAGTTTATGGCCAAATAAAAACATTACAGCTAGGTGAGCAGGAAAGTATAGAGGAAATAGCCCAGTCACTAAAAATTAATGGTTATCAGAAGGTAAGATTTACCACTCGAGCAGGGCAATTTTCTCAATCGAAAGCACGTTTAAATATTTTTCAACGTGCTTTCGATTTTGCTAGTGGCTCAAGTACGGCACAACAACTTAGCATTGAAGTTGTTAATGGTATTGTTACTTCGCTGAGTGTTGATGGCCAAATTGTTGCCACATTAATGCTTGAACCACAACTATTAGCGCGCTTAGTACCTGATAATAAGGAAGATCGCATACTTGTATCTCTAGAAGAGCTTCCTAGTCAATTGATTGATACATTGCTGTTAATTGAAGATCGTGATTTTTATCATCATCATGGCGTTTCTCCTGTGGGAATTTTTAGAGCTTTATTCCAGAATATTCGTGCGGGACGTACAGTACAAGGCGGCAGTACCTTAACCCAACAGTTGGCAAAAAATATGTTTCTTAACAGAGAACGAACACTTTCTCGAAAAGTTAAAGAAGCGCTAATGGCTGTGATTTTGGAGCTAAGATATAGTAAAGACCAGTTACTCGAAGCTTACATTAATGAAGTCTATTTGGGGCAGAACTATGCTAATGGCGTGTATGGTTTTGGTTTGGCTGCGCAGTTTTATTTTGGAAAAAATATTAATGCATTAAGCCATGGTCAAATGGCTTTACTGATAGCCCAAGTTAAAGGGCCCAGTTATTACGACCCGTGGCGTCATCCTGAACGCGCGATAGAGCGTCGAGACCTGATCCTTAGGCTTATGTTTGAGCAACACTTATTATCATTGGCTGATTTTGAACAAGCCGCTGAATCTGCGTTATCTATTAGGTCGCATAGGCGGTTAGCTAAAAAAAATTACCCTGCTTATTTACAGCTCGTTAAGGCAGAGCTTAATCAACATTTATCAAGTTTTGCCCAAAAATCTGGTATTAAAGTCTTTACTGGCTTTTCACATCGAAGTCAGCAGCTTTTAGAGCAAAGTATTACTCAACAGTTGCCTTTACTTGAGAGTAAATACCAACAAAAAGATTTAGAAGCTGCAATGGTCGTTACCGACATTGCTACGGGTGAAATTAGAGCACTGGTTGGTGGTAGAGAAAGTGGATATGCTGGCTTTAATCGTGCACTTAATGCAAAGCGTCATATTGGTTCACTAATTAAACCGGCAATTTATGTTGCTGCACTTGAGCGTTATCAAGAATATAATTTTGCCACCATTTTGGATGACAAAGCGATTACCTTAAGAAATGGTTCGGGTAAAAAATGGCAGCCTAAAAACTATGATGGAAAACATAAAGGACAAGTGTCGTTAATCGAGGCGTTAGTTTATTCCCTTAATATACCAACGATTAATCTTGGCATGAGTTTAGGCTTAGATAGTGTAGCTGAGGCGATTAAAACACTAGGATATCAGCATAAACCCCAAATGCGTCCTTCAGTTTTACTCGGTGCAGTTAACATGTCGCCATTGGAAATTAATCAATTATATTTAACAATTGCTAATAGAGGTTATTACCAAAAGAGCCATACCATCACTGAAATACTTTCTTCAAAAAATGAAACGCTTTGGAAAAAAGAGCAGTCAAGTGAGCAGCGTTTATCAAATAATGCTGCCTACCTACTAGATTATGCTTTAGAGCAAGTGACTCAGGTAGGCACTGCTAGATCACTGACTTGGCGTTTAAATAATAAAAAAATAGCGGGTAAAACGGGTACAAGTAATGCCTTACGAGATAGTTGGTTTATCGGTTATGACAATAAGCACTTAGTAACAACTTGGTTAGGAAAAGATAATAATAAGCCTACCGGCCTAACGGGAAGTAGTGGTGCCTTGCCTTTATTCGCTAGTTTCATGAAAAAACAGGGCATTGTAGATAAAGTTGTCAAACAGCCTGAGGGTATAGTTGTTACTCTTTTTGAGCAACAGACGGGTAATGCCGTTACACAAGAGTGCGCTAACACCGTAACTTATCCTGCGGTGCAAGATTCAATAGTTATTTCTAAGCAGTGCTTACTAGAAAAAGAAGATAATAGGTCTTGGTTTGAAAAAGTTTTTGGCGAGTAGTAGGTTGTTTAGTCAAGTCAATGTAGACAGGTTGAGTCTCGTTTAGAGCGAGTGAAAGCATTGAATTATGATAACTATATTGCAGTAACATTTATTATTTCTAGGAAATATATTTACTTAGCAAAATACAGGTAAATATGAACGCTCAAGAATATCCTGTTGAGCGTTCTTATTTAGCCATCATATTAAAAAGTTACTTTTACTTTTGTTAATGCGGCAACATCGGTGATGTTTACTTTACCTATACTTCTTTGTAATTTTGCTGCAGTTTTATCTGCGCCATAGCTTTGTGCAAAACTGATAACGTCTTCACCATTACACATTAATTTTAATGCAACGGTTTTAGTTTTTAAGCGGTATGATTTAGTTGTGCCATTAAGCTTTATTAGACTATTACTTTTAGCGGCTTTACAAACATCTATTAGGGCTTTTTCCATATAAGGCGACATTGCTGCTTGGCTTGGTAAACTCATTGCTAATACAGGTAAAGAAGCGGCAAGTGCAAGTAATGTTTTTTTGAAAGTAGTCATGGTAATTCTCCAGAGTGTTATTGTATATCGTTAGTGTTTTTTACGGCCTCGTTATGTAAGGCACATCATAATAGTGGACTCTTTTTAGTTAAAAGTTGTAACCATTTACCCAGAGGATGTAAGTAAAAATCCAGTATTTTAAGGTGTATGTTTTGTAAGTGATTGATTGTAAGTTTATTCAGCAGTAAACTTTGTTTAACACTGACATTAATATTTACATTTAGTGTTATTTTGACATACGAAAGTAGCTGTAGATGTGATTAAACTTGCGATGATTGCCCTGTTTATAAAAATTTATTTGGCGACACATCGTTTAAAATTACTACGGTAACTGGTTTTATATACAGTTTTCGGTTTGGTTATGTTATTGTGACTAAAATAATTCGGGTAAAAGTTAATTTAATACTTAGGTATTATTATTTTTACAGTGTGATGAGTCTTTAATAAGCTCAATAGGTAGAGGTGGGGAAACTAATGGCAGTTGAAAGTCGGTTTGTAGTAATTAGAAACGGGGTAGAGGCGAAAACATTTATGGATAAGAAATCAGCTGATGAATATGACAAAATGTTGGATATGGCCGATAACTTAAGCCAGATGTTCTCCCAATCATCGGTAGAGTTAAGTGATAGTGCCAATGAAGAGTTAAGTATTTTCTTAGCACAGCATAGAGAAGAGGTACTTGTTGCACTACTCGCTAAAAAGGCGCCAAAAATCGCAGTTAAAAAGTCAGTTGAAAAAACAGCTGAAGTTTCTAATCTTGAGGTGGTTGATAAGGAAGAAAAAAAATTAGCGACTAAAGCTAAAAAAAGCAAGGTTAAAGTAGCCTAGCCTCATCGTCCTGATCACTTATAAGAAAAATCCTTACTTCAATTCAGCGCCTTAAATTGAAGTGGCTCAAGTAATCTGAAACATCTATTTTGATTAGTAACGGGTATAACGTATTGTGATATTTTTTTATGCTTGAATATCAACTTATTCGCAGTAAGCGTAGGAAAACACTCTCCTTACAAGTTCGACATGGTCATGTGACTGTGAGAGCGCCTCATTATATATCATCAGCCTTCATTGATACTTTTATTCAAGAGAAGAATGCTTGGTTGCGCACCAAATTAGCTGAGCAACAAGAAGCATTAGAGTTTTGTGACTTTACCCAAGGATCAAGTTTATTGTTCTTAGGTGAGCAGCTCACGTTAAATATCTGTTCGGCAAAACAATCTACTGTATTTATTGATAGCCCCTTAGTCAGTGAAGTTGAATTATATAGTGACTATAAGCCGTCTTTGAGGCAACTTAATGTTGTTATCAGTGAAAGAGTAAGCGCTAAGTTAACTGAGCCCCTAGTTAGGGCTAAACGGGTTAAAAAATTACTAGAAACTTATTTTAAGCAACAGGCCGAACAATTATTTATTGAGCGTCTTGAACTTCTAAGTAATCAAACATCTTTAATTCCGACAAAAGTAACTGTTCGTCAATACCGCGCACGTTGGGGGAGTTGCAATAACCGAGGTGAATTAAGCCTTAATTACCTTTTAATCATGGCGCCAGTATTTGTAATTGATTATGTGATTATTCATGAGTTATGCCACCTAGAACATTTAAATCACTCTAAATCTTTTTGGAAACTTGTTGAACAATACTGTCCAAACTACCAAATAGCCAAGAAATGGCTTAAAACCCACCAATCACAATTGCATTGGCAAAATTTGAGATAAAGATAACAAAATACTCAAAGATCAATGGTATTCATCACCAAATTAGACAAAACACTAACCGTTAACTACACTTTTTTGTGTCCCCATAAATTATAATTACTGTCATTAACTATCTTTATTTCTATTTAACTTGATAAGGCATCGTAATGAAAATTAATTTACATAGTATCCAGATTTCAGCTGTTTATGTTTCCTCTGCATTTTTATCTCTTGCATGTGCTTCATTTGTGCTTGGCGGCTAATTTAAGCTAAGTCGAACATCTCATGTTTTAATGCAAGTTACCTTGTTATTTATCCCCCTCCAGTTACTTGAAAAGTACTGTAATTTCACGTAATTACATTTTAATGTCTCATGTATACAAAATATCTTCACAATAGTGTTAAAAAAATGAAATTGTTGATTAACAATTGCTTTTTTTTAAGGTAAATTATTGTTTATAGAATAATAAAATAAGGTTACCCCTCTTATGAGCCCATCGGTGCTTATTTGTGATGATTCCAATATGGCTAGGAAGCAAGTGCTTAGAAGCCTTCCTGAACAATGGAAAGACAATGTTCAAACTGCAACCAATGGAGCAGAAGCCTTAACCATTTTAAGAAATAATGAGATTGAAATACTTTTTCTTGATCTAACTATGCCAGGTATTGACGGCATTGGTGTTTTACAAGGAATTAAAAAATTAAATATCACCTGTAATGTCTTTGTTATATCTGCTGATATTCAACCTGAAATGCAAGCTAAGGTAAAAGCACTCGGCGCAAAAGAGTTTATACGTAAGCCTGTTAAACAGGATGTTTTATTTAATAACTTACAGCAGCATAATTTATTATGAATGAGTTTCACTTAACTGAAGATCAACAAGACTGTTTACAGGAGTTGATTAACATTGCTATGGGGCAAGCCAGTGATCAGCTTGCTCGCTACCTCAATACTTTTGTCTACCTAAAGGTACCCAGTATTGAAAGTGTTGATGCAAAAAATTTAATGGAAACCTTGAGTCAGCAAAAAAATACCCTGGCGGTTATTAGCCAAGGATTTTTTGGTTATGAAGGTATCCGCGGTGAAGCGCTGTTAGTGTATCAAGAAGAAGATTCTGGGCGTATTGCCGATTTATTGGGGTATGAGCCTGATGAGTTATCGCAAGATGAACAATTAATCGATATTAGTTCTATTTTAACTACTACTTTTTTGAATGTATTTGCTCGGCAAATCGATAATCAAATGTCTTATAATGCGCCTAAATTACTACCTAATGTAAAAGATAAGTTATCTGAACATTTACAACAAATGCCATTTAGTTGGGATTTAGCGTTAAAAGTGAATATTAACTATCAAGTTACTGATTACTCTTTTAATTGTAATATGGTTTTACTAATCCCTGAGACAGCAATTATTAATATAAAAAATGTACTTGACCGGATATTGGCTGAATTTTAATGCTTGATATAAATGCGCTTATTTCACCAGAAAATAAAACACCATCGGCTTTAAGTGAGCAAAATCTGACCCAAATTAATAACCAAATAGCGAATCAATTAAATACCGGTATCCTAGTATTAGATGCTGAATATAATATTGTCATGTGGAATCGTTTTTTGCAGGTGCATACCGATAAAGTAGCCAATAATATTATTGGTCAATCGATCTTTATTGCCTTTCCAGAAGTGCCAGAGCGCTGGTTATCTCGAAAACTTGATTCAGTTTTACAATTAAATACGCCAAGCTTTTGTTCTTGGCAACAAAGACATCACTTGTTTGAACTACCTCATACTCGTCCTATCACCACTGATAGCGAATTTATGGCACAAAACTGTACCTTTTTACCTATTGAAACCGATGGTATAGTTAAAAATATTTGTATCCTAATTGAGGATGTGACAGATGTTTGTCATTATCAAACTCAATTACAAAAAACCTTAGACGAGCTTGCAACAATAAGCCGTATAGATGGTTTAACACAAATATATAACCGCAGGCATTGGCAAGGATCATTAGAGCAAGAATATGCGAAAGCACAACGACATGATAAGAGGTTGTCGCTGATAATGCTCGATTTAGACTACTTTAAGTTACTCAATGATAATTATGGTCATCAATGTGGCGACATGGTGCTAATTGAAGTAAGTGCCTTGATAAGTTCTTTATTAAGAGTTGAAGATATATTTGGTCGTTACGGCGGTGAAGAGTTCGCTATTATATTGCCTGAAACAGAGTTAAGTGGTGCAATGGAGCTTGCACAGCGTATTTGTAGTAGCATAGCTACAAAGCCCTTAACGTATAAAGACCATAAAATAAAGGTTACTGTAAGCTTAGGTGTTGCACAGCTTAGCGCTGAAGAATCTAATTATGAAATGCTAATTACTCAATCAGATAGTGCTTTATATCAAGCAAAAGCTCAGGGGCGAAATCAGGTCTGTTGTGCCGATTTCTCTACAAGCAAGCCCATCGATTAATACACTGTGATCTAGCAAGGCTATACCCGCTGCCATTCAAGATGCATGTTTCAGAGCGCTTGAGCGATTTCAATTCAAGGCGCTGTGATGCAATAATGGTTGTTCCATTATAAATCAAAGCAACGATGAATTGATATTGCTCAAGCCCTTCTTTGATGGGTCTATAAATGATTTACGTGGCGTTATTTATTTAAACCATGGAATGACCATGGTATAAAATAAGTGCCTTACCTAAATCATTTTTAGTTCCCACTGAAATCAAGCACTTTGAATGGTAACGGGTATATACCCGCTGCACTTGAAGATGCTCGTTTCCCCAAAGGGCTGGTTTATAAGCACTTTAAGCTAGGTTATAGACTTCGACAATAACACTACACGGATGTAGCTTAATAGTTATTCAGGAGCACATTCTCCTGAATAACTATTATCTTCAATCTAAGCCTTGCCTAAAGCCGTTTATAATTCCAGCTGAATCCTGCACCTTCAAATGGCACGGGTAAGTAACAGAACTTTTTCTTTATTCAAGTTTTTATGCATAAACTATAACTTTTTATTTGTTTTTATTTGTCATTAAAGATTGACACTTATCATGACTTAAGGCATTTTAGGCTTATGAAAACAAACAACAGCCACATTATTATTATTACCACCACCACCCGAATTGGGATGGCGGTCGCTGGCTAACGTGTAAAAAATAAAATTTTTATCGAAGCCCGTGACCTGAAAAGGTTACGGGCTTTTTTATGCTTACAATGAAGAGTATTAACTCTAATGACATGTAAGGACTTAAATCGTTCTGCATAAAACGAGAGTTTTTATTCATTATTCTTTAGAAAGGAAAAAACATGCGTGTACTTAAATTTGGTGGCTCTTCATTAGCTTCTGCAGAGCGTTTTCGTCAAGTTGCCGATATTATCAAAGACAAAAGTGAGTCTTCAAATATTGCTGTTGTGGTATCTGCGCCACAAGGGGTTACCAATCATTTAGTGGCTATGGCTGAAAACATTAGTGATGAAGCAAAATTAGTAACAGATTTAGGCCACTTCAAACGCGCAATAACGGCTATCATTGATGATTTATCAGCAAGTATTAGCAACTTTAATCATCAACATTGTGAGCAAGCATTAACTAATTATGAGCATCAACTGCAACGTTATATGCAAGGGGTAACTTTATTAACTTATTGCCCTGATCATATTCGAGCGCGAATAATCAGCACAGGTGAACGTTTAAGTGTGGCAATACTTGATGCGGTATTACAAGCTTATGGCTTACAAGTATCATTATTAGCACCCGAAAAGTTTTTATATACCAATAACTCTTCACTTAATGCGGTAGCAGACTTAGTACTATCAAAAGAAAAGTTCGCGCTTGAATACAACAAATTAACTCAAGTCTCGTTAATGCCTGGTTTTATTGGTGTAAATGCTGATGACAATAGTGATATGCCGCAAGTCACTACGTTAGGTCGTAATGGCTCTGATTACTCAGCTGCAGTATTAGCTGTTTGTGCAGAAGCAGAGTGTTGTGAGATATGGACCGATGTAGATGGCGTTTACAACGCTGATCCTCGATATATTAAAGAAGCTAAGTTACTTGATTATTTATCTTATCAAGAAGCGATGGAACTATCTTATTTTGGCGCCAGTGTGTTACATCCAAAAACAATAGGGCCTATCGCTCAATATCATATCAACTGTCTAATTAAAAACACCAGTAATCCAAGTGCCCCAGGTACCTTGATTTCTAGTGAAAACGATCAACAGAAGCGTGTTAAAGCTATTTCTAACCTTGATGACTTAACCATGGTAAATGTGTCAGGACCTGGTATGAAAGGTATGGTCGGTATGGCGAGTCGCGTCTTTGCAACCATGAGTCGCGAAAACATTTCGTTGATACTGATTAGCCAGTCTTCTAGTGAGTATTGCATTAGCTTTTGTATATATTCAAGTGACGCTGAACGTGCGAAACAAAGTTTACAAGATGAATTTGAACTAGAGCTTTTAAATGGCTTACTTGAGCCTTTATCGTTAAAGGGTGAGTTGTCAATTGTCTCACTGGTTGGTGATGGCATGCATCATCAACGAGGCGTAGCCGCTAAATTCTTTAGTTCATTAGCGCAAGCTAGAGTTAACGTGGTTGCTATTGCTCAGGACTCTTCTGAACGTAGTATCTCAGTGGTAGTTGAACAACGAAAATGTATGGATGCGATGAAAGTTAGTCATCAAAATTTCTTTTCGCATAAACCAACGATTGATGTTTTCTTAGTAGGTTGTGGCGTTGTTGGTAGTGAGCTAATCGCGCAGATATCTCGCCAGCAAGCGAGTTTAAAAAAGCAAAATATTGTTTTGAAAGTTTACGGTATTGCCAACTCTAAAGGCATGGTATTTGACAAAGAAGGTATTGATTTAAATAACTGGCAAGATGTTGTTGCCAATGCGAGTAATGCCTTACCTGTTAATGTAGATAACCTTAAAGGCTTTGTTCGTGATAATCATCTAATTAACCCTGTGTTTGTTGATTCAACATCAAATGAAGCATTAGCAATGAGTTATGTAGATTATTTAGCTGAAGGCTTTCATATTGTCACGCCGAATAAAAAGGCCAATACAGATTCTTGGGAATATTATCAAGAGCTACGTAGTACAGCACAGAAAACCAATCGTCGTTTCTTATATGAAACAACTGTAGGTGCTGGCTTACCGGTTATTGATACCTTACAGAGCTTAATTAAAGCGGGTGATGAGTTACAACGTTTTGAAGGCGTATTATCCGGTTCATTATCGTATATGTTTGGTAAATTAGAAGAAGGTATGTCGTTATCAGAGGCTACCGCTATTGCCAAAGAAAATGGTTTTACTGAACCAGACCCTCGCGATGATTTAAGTGGTATGGATGTTGCGCGTAAATTATTAATTATGGCGCGTGAAGCGGGTATGCAATTAGAATTATCTGATATCAACATTGAGTCAGTATTACCGAGTGATTTTGATGCCAGTGGCGATGTAAGTCAGTTTATGAGTAACCTAACTAAGCTTGATAGTGATTTCGCTGAGCGCGTAGCAAATGCTAAATTAGAAGGTAAAGTGCTGCGTTACATTGGTAATATTGTTGACGGAAAATGTCAGGTTTCTATTGAATCTGTCGGGGCAGACCACCCATTATATAGCATTAAAGATGGTGAGAACGCCTTAGCTATACATAGTCGTTATTATCAACCATTACCGTTTGTTTTACGCGGTTACGGTGCGGGTGCAGCGGTTACAGCCGCAGGTGTCTTTGGTGATTTATTAAGAACCTTAGCGTGGGAGCAACAACACTAATGTCAGTCAGTAATATTAATAATAGTGTGTCAGTATTTGCACCGGCTTCCATTGGCAATGTCAGTGTTGGTTTTGATGTATTAGGGCTGGCAGTCAAACCAATCGATGGGACTTTATTAGGAGATGTTGTAAAGGTAAGTGCAACAACATCCAATGAAAGTAGTCTAACGGTTACCGGTAACTTTGCCGATAAATTACCAAGTAATAAAGAAGATAATATTGTTTGGTCATGTTTATTATTGTTTAATGAGCAATTAAAAAATGCTGACAGAGTTCCTGTTTTTGTTGCCCTTAGCTTGGATAAAAAAATGCCTGTTGGCAGTGGTTTAGGCTCAAGTGCTTGCTCTGTTGTTGCAGCATTAGCAGGCTTAAATGCCTTTTATGCTAAATTTCATGACTTTAGTTTCTCTGAAAATGTGTTATTAAAAATGACAGGGCAAATGGAAGCACAAATTAGTGGTAGTTTACATTATGATAATGTAGCGCCGTGTTATTTAGGTGGCTTGCAATTAATGGTGCCTGATGAAAATGTGATCGCGCGCATTTTACCCAATTTTGATGATTGTTATTATGTAATGGCCTACCCTGGTATTGAAGTATCGACTAAAGCTGCACGGGATGTTTTACCAACCAATTATAGTCGTAGTGATGTTATTCATTATGGTCAAAACTTAGCAACATTTGTGGATGCTTGTCATCGTCAAGATAAGGACCAAGCATTCTCAGTACTAACCGATGTTGTTGCTGAGCCGTATCGTACTAATTTGTTGCCGAGATATCAAGAGTCGCGAGATTACTTGACGGCACAAGGCGCGTTAGCTGTAGGTATTTCAGGCTCAGGACCGACACTTTTTTGTGTTTGTGATAACGAACAGCAGGCAGAGCAATACGCTTTATGGTTACAAGATAATTACTTACAAACAGCACTAGGCTTTGTTCATGTATGTAAAGTAGACAACGTTGGCGCAACCGAAATTTAATTTATAGCGATTGACATTGGTCAAATATGATCACGATAGCTAAACAGTTTAGTAAATAGATTATTAGGAAAGACAGTGAAATATTATAATTTAAAAGAAAATGACGAACAGGTATCTTTCTCACAAGCCGTAAAGCAGGGTTTAGGTAAAAATCAGGGATTATTTTTCCCAAGCTCAATGCCTAAATTAGATAATATTGACGAACTACTAGCACTGCCTTTGGTAGAGCGTAGTGTCAAAATATTACAACCTTTTGTTGAAGGTGACTTAACGAAAAGCGAATTAACTGACATTGTTACTGATGCCTTTAATTTCCCTGCTTTATTACAACCGATAAGTCCAGACCGTGCAATTTTAGAATTATTTCACGGGCCAACGTTAGCGTTTAAAGATTTTGGTGCGCGTTTTATGGCTAAATGTTTACAAGCCTTTGTTGCTAAAGACGCTAAAGCCACAGGTGAAACTAAACCGCTAACTATATTAACTGCTACCTCTGGTGATACCGGCGCTGCTGTTGCTCATGCATTCCATGGTATAGATAACATCCGTGTTGTTATTATGTATCCAAAAGGTAAAATTAGCTTACTGCAAGAAAAAATGTTTACTACCCTTGGCGGTAATATTGAAACATTAGCCGTTGATGGTGATTTCGATGATTGTCAGGCACTGGTTAAGCAGTCTTTTGATGATAAAGAATTAGCAAATACTATCGGTTTGAACTCTGCAAACTCTATCAATATCAGTCGATTACTTGCTCAGGTTTGTTACTATTTCGAAGCAGTAGCACAGCTATCAAGAGCAAAAAGTGACTTAAGCAGCATAGTATTCTCTATTCCAAGTGGTAATTTTGGTAATCTTACTGCTGGTTTGTTTGCTAAAGCGATGGGATTACCTATTAAGCGCTTTATTGCCGCGACTAATGCTAACGATACCGTGCCACGTTACTTAGAAACAGGTGAGTGGACGCCGAATAAAACGGTAGCGACTATTTCAAATGCTATGGATGTTAGTAATCCAAATAACTGGCCACGTGTCGAGCATATGTTGAAAAGTGGTATTGTTGAGCAAGGCTGTGTCAGCTCAGTATCTATCGATGAAGAGCAAACTCAATCAACGGTTATTCAACTAAGTAAATTAGGTTATATCAGCGAGCCTCATGCCGCTGTAGCCTATAAAGCATTACAATATAATGCAGCTGAAGACGAATTTGGTGTGTTTTTAGGTACAGCTCATCCGGCTAAATTTAAAGAAGTTGTTGAGAGCATTCTTGGTCAACCTATTGGTTTACCAAAAGAATTAGCTGATTGTGCCGGTGAGCCAATTTTGTCGCAAGATCTTTCTGCTAACTTCAGTGATTTACGTAGCTATTTGCTAAGTTAAGCCGAGTTAAATATCGAAATAACACTTTTGACAATGCTTAACGGCTTTGCTTAAGTTAAAATACAACCTTAATATAAAAGCTATCACTTTGGTGATGGCTTTTTTAGTATTAACGGCTATAAAAATATTTGGATATAGATATGATCAAACCACAATGGCAACAGTTAATTAGCCGTGAAGCTAAGCAAAGCTACTTTAAAAATTTAGTTAAAGAAGTTGCTAAACAACGAGCTACAGACATTTCAATTTATCCTGCAGCAGATGACGTTTTCAATGCCTTTAATCACGTTGATTTAGCTGATGTAAAAATTGTTATTCTTGGTCAGGATCCTTATCACGGAAAAGATCAAGCACATGGTTTAGCCTTTTCAGTACAAAATGGCATAAAAGTACCTCCATCACTGGTGAATATGTATAAAGAGCTGTCAACGGATATCAAGGGCTTTAAAGCCCCCAAACATGGCTGTTTAACGCATTGGGCAGAGCAAGGAATTCTTCTGCTAAATACAGTATTAACTGTGCAGCAAGGTAATGCTCATTCTCATGCAAAACTGGGGTGGGAGTTATTTACCGAGCAAGTTATTAATGAATTAAATGAGCAGAATAATGGCTGCGTGTTTATCTTATGGGGAGCACATGCCCAGAAAAAAGGGAAAAAGATAAACCAAGATAAACATCTTGTTTTATCTGGTCCGCATCCATCACCTCTCTCAGCATATCGCGGGTTCTTTGGTTGTCAGCATTTCTCTCAAGCCAATAATTGGTTAGCGAAACATCAGATTAATCAAATTGATTGGCAACTTCCGGAAGAGGCTTCTAACAGAAGTAATTAATAAGTACCTATACTTTTTAAGGGTTGTTGGCAATTTAACCTGAAACTTGTGGTTTATACCCAAGCAACCTCAAAATGCAGGATTCAGCTGGAGTTAGAAACGCCTTTAGGCAAGGCATTGATTGAAGGTAATAGTTATGCAGGAGAATATGCTCCTGCATTCTCTATTAACACCATCCGTGTAGCGTCATTATCGAAATCAATAACGATGTATAAAGCGTTTCTAAACCAAGAGCTCTGGGACGTCTAAGCAAATCATGCTCGTCGTTATGTAGTTCATTAAGGGAGTAACCATTAATAAAATACACGCCTTGATCATGAATCGCTCAGCCGTCCTGAAATGAGAATTTTGAAGTCGCTCGGGCATATGTAAAAGGCTACTTGTCGAATATAGTGTTGTCATGCTTTGGTAGAAGAAGGGGAATGGCAGTAATATATTTGATCCTATTGGCTATACAAAAGACAACAAATTAGTCGAGCATAATGTACGAGATTAAAAATGTTAGTTACAGCGAGTACTTAACAACTTTATAATTGAGTTGAGTCTGCTATATTCTATAGTAGATGTATTGCAGTTACTGGGAACTATAATGAGTGTCAATTTTTCACAATTCGATGAGTCGTCAGTTATCATACTTAAACTATTAGCGCAGAATTTTCCTACGCCAACAGAAATAGGTTTTAATGATGTGTTTCCAAACTCTGAAACTGACAAACGAGCGGCTCATATAGGTACGTTAGCTTTTTTACGTCATGAAGATCTCATCGCTCATGAGGTAGGTAGTGCATCATCTTTTATTCTTACTCGAAAAGGTTTGGGCTTATTTGATGAAGATATATTTCAACATATAAAAGACCAGCTCCATAGTGAAGCTGAGGATATTTAGTCATCAACTTACAATCACTCTCTAAGACAGCTAAAAGCACTAACTCTCAAAGTGAATAATCATTTCAGCCGCTTCACAGTGGCAATCATGACCACATAAAATACAGTTATAACCCTGTTTACTCTCTTCATTCCACTTGCCGGGATGAGATTTCACTAATTTACCGCCACATTTACTAAAATAGGATACGGCACTATTCTTAGGGCTTTGTTTCCATAAATGGCTTATACCAGCTTGAGCACCTTGTAGCTCTGCTGCTTTAATGGCGAGCTGTAATAGTTGTTTACCAATACCCACACCGCGGTATTTTTCATCGACGGTATTACATTTGAAATAACAGCATTTCTGACGTTCTACCTGCCATAAATCTGGCGAACACCATTGATCAATTTTCCAATTATTAGCCGAATAAGTACTACGAAAACCAACAACTTGGTCGTTGAGTAAAGCAACAAAACTACAATTTACATCGTTAATTATGCCTTTATTGGTCCATTCAATGAGTTTTTTATTATCTAAATAGCCCTCTCCATGAACATGGTTGGCCAGAGTAATAACTTGTGGAAAATACTCTGCAGTTAAAGGGGAGTATTTAATGGTGTCTTTGTTAAGTATCATGAGGTTATACCAATTTGATTAAATTTCTTCACAACTCAGAGCTGTATTAGCGAGCTTATAACAAGTAAAATTGATTAAACATAGTCATTCTATATTTCATAAGTTTTGTGCAGTTATCAGTTTGCTAATAAGCTCCCAAAGGGCGAGTTTAAAAGGCTTACATGCTGCGTTATTGATTTTGACAAGGGAATAACCATTCTCTGCAAT
>MAAB01040532.1_pt1 | contig 42777 bp, 52 predicted proteins | sample 1115991 | NCBI WGS metagenome assembly MAAB01 (sample SAMN04961124, study PRJNA320927) | seawater metagenome | isolation source: sample BD02T18 sea water enriched with oil for 18 days | place: USA:Gulf of Mexico | collected 2013-07-27 | reverse complement strand
AAATTGCCAGTAAAGACGACATAGAGAGTTTTACTAAAGGAAATGAATTAATCCCTGTTGAAGTTGATTATGGTGATGAAACACGATTTATTGAAACATCCCCGTTTCATTTAAAAGATACGCTAGTTCAAGCAAGTAGGATTTATCCGGAAATCGCGGACACAAGAGTAGAGTTGGAGCGAAATAACTTTATTGATCAGATATTAATGAATAATGGCGCTACACCAATATCCTTTTCACCTTTAAGTGAAGAAGAAAAAGCAACAGCATCTGATGCAATGGCAAAATTACTACTATCAAAAGTTGGCGCAAAAGAGTGTGAAAACTTACATAATGGTTCAATTACTTTGGCAGAGCTTGGTATTGAAAAGAAAGTAACTGAGATAGATAATCTTTTAGAAACCAGTAATGTGCCTGCATTAAATAACGAATAACGAGAAAAATTATAATGAGTATGAAGAAAATTTCATTGGACTTGCTTATAGCAAAGTATAAAGAATTAATGGGTAAAGCAAAGACTCCTACAACGGAGCAAATGCTAACGAACATCCACGAAACGAGTCAAAAAATAACAAGTTCAGGTGGCATCGTTTCACCTTCTGCGATAATAAAAATTCTAAGTTCAAAAGGTATTATTACTAAATCTAGGACTTTGTATTACAACAAAAAAGAAATCGATGGAAAGATAACCAACGCCTATCGATTATTAATTGATGCGTGGATAGAGCACTCTACAACAGCTAATGCTGTTAATTTATCAAATAAAGATCTTAAAGATGCTATCCCTGAGTCATATGTAGAAGACTCCGATCTGGTTAAAATAGAAGATTTAACCTTAAGGCATAAAATGGCATTGGTGTTAGGAGAAGTTAAAGGGTTACGTAATCAGGTAAATACTTTAAGAGAGATCCGCACTAATCCGACATTGTCTTTATCAAAACCTTTAGCTGAGCTTAATTACGAAGAGTCGATGGAGTTAACTTTAGATGAAACAGATATAGAAGTGTTGCGAGACTTTTTAAAAGTATCGAAGTCTAGCCATGTCGGCTTTAGCGAGCAAGGGGAGTTAATAGCCCTAAAAGCGATAAAGCGTGATGAAAGATTAAGTCATACGGGTTTGAAGGATATACTTGAGGTTATTATTAATTTGCATACTCCACCTGATTTATAATTAAAAGGTTAGTATAAATTTTTTGAATTTAAATAATTAAAATGTAGTACTTAAGATGGTATTTATTAAATGCCCCGCCCTGTAGGCCGGATAATACCTATGCTGGAGTGTATAACTGTTTGGATATATGAACACAACCTAACTAACAAGGTATGCTACGCTGCGATCGCCTGTATATTGGCAAATGGCACAAATTACGGCCTCTATAAAATGGCGAATATCTCCGACCGTTCAATGGGTAAATTACGCAGTGTAGATGATAGTTATATACGATATGAAACGTTAACTCAGTCGAATGATAAGGTTTCCAATGCCATAGCCACGTTACCCATCTTTGCTTATTATCATGTTGACGATAATCAGCTATTCTCAAGTATTGATGGTCAAAAATTTGAATGTCACCACTTAAATAAACCTACATGATGTGACACCATCTAAATAAACCTAATTAGGTATAAATGTTCATAAGAGCATATTTAAGAGCATCGACAACCGAACAAGATGCCAATAGAGCAAAAAGCTCATTGAAAAAGTTCGCTTCTGGCTTCAGCAAACGAATTGCTTCTTTTTATATAGAAAATAAATCTGGTAATTCTCTTGATAGACCTGAACTCATTCGTTTACTAGATGAATCTGAGTCTGGTGACGTTCTGTTAGTTGAATCTGTTGATCGCTTAACAAGGTTAAGCCCTGAAGACTGGAAAACGTTGGTTGCATCAATAAATGAAAAAGGAATAAATATTGTTAGTTTAGATCTACCAACAAGTCATTTAACATTTGGAAGTTTTCCAAGTGATGATTTTATGAGGTCAATACTTAGCGCTATTAATAATATGTTGCTAGAAATTTTAGCGGCCAGTGCATATAAAGAATATCGCGAGCGAGAACGTAAACAAAAAGAAGGTATAGTGAAAGCACAACAAAAAGGACTTTATCACGGTCGTCAACCAGATTTAGAAGTACATGAACGAATAGCTTCATTTACAGAAGTTGGTTTTAGTATTAACAAAACGGCAGAAGCTGTTGGCGTAAGTCGAAGCACGGTAATTAGAGTTAGAAAAAAGATTAAAAACTCAGGCTAAGGTTAATTTCGAGGGGATGGGCACAAAACCCCTTAAAGAGTACCTCTAATTGTACGAGTGGTTAAATTAATAGTATTGCCCTTCTATCTTGTTTTAGTATTATTCACTCAGTAAAAAATTTAAACCCAATAGGAACAATAAAAATGAATAAATCTGAATTAATTGAAAAAATAGCTATCGGTGCTGACATCACAAAAGCATCTGCTGGTCGTGCTTTAGATAGTTTACTTTCGACAGTTACAGAAGAATTAGCGGTAGGAGGTGAAGTTGCATTAGTTGGTTTTGGTACATATAAAGTCAATGCACGAGCGGCACGTAAAGGGCGTAATCCTCAAACAGGGGCTGAAATTCAAATTGCAGCGGCTAAAGTTCCAACCTTTAAAGCAGGTAAAGGTCTAAAAGATGCCTGCAATAGCGAGTAATTCTGAATAAATGGATGCTGATCCAGTATCCATTTTCAGCCTTCTTTTGAAACAAAGGAACAACTTGAGTACTTGCAAAATATTGGTTGCGATTGGGTACAAGGATATTTTCTTTCTCGTCCATTTCCTCTGCATGATCTAAAAAAAGAGATCGTCTGAATAGACAGTTCACTTACAACTAAAAATATAACAAACAACTCCTTTGCGTAGACTGTTCTTGGCTTAGGAGATTATATATTTCCATGTATCCACCCCCGTATTCACGGGGAAGAGCCTATTTATGTGCAAGGGCTATATGGGTTATTTTCCGATAACATCGGGGGATATTAAAAAATAAAAGGACTGATAATTTTCATTTATTAGCCCAAGGCTAATCCCAAAGAATATAAGCAAAAACAATTCAACAGCCGTAGTGCCTAAGAAAGTCATTCGAATATCACTTCGAACAAAAACCAACCTCACATAAACGTAGAAGAGCCATTTATGTATTGGTATACTTATGATGATGCTTTTATATCATTTAATAATATAATTTTTGATTTTTTAGAAAAAGATGTTAATTTTCTCATAACCAAACAAGCCGTTAAATCTCCTGTTACATTTATAGTTGTTCTACACATATCTAAGATTCTATCTACTCCCAAAATAAGAGCAATTCCTTCAACGGGTACACCAATACCTTGTAATATAGTTGCCAGAATTACAATGCCAACACCAGGGGTACTAGGTGCCCCTATAGATGCTCCAACGGTAGTCATTGCTAAAACTATAAGCTCTATTAAACTTAACTCAATTCCAAATAATTGTGTCAAAAATATTGCAGCACAAACTTGATAAAGTGCTGTTCCATCCATATTAATCGTAGCACCTAAAGGAATTACAAATTTTGATATTGGTGTTGGAATATTTAGCTTATCTTCTGCTGTTTTCATAGATAATGGCATAACAGCCGCTGAGCTTGACGTTGAAAATGCCATTAATTGTACTTCTCTTATTTTAAATAAAAAATCTAATGGTTTAATTTTTGCGGCAAAATAGACTATGACTAAATAAAAGCATAAAAGTAGTAACAAACCAGATATTACGGTAAATACGTACATAGACATAGAAAATATTGCATCAAAACCTATTTTAATAGTAATGCTACATAAAAGCCCAAATACAGCAAAAGGTGCAAGCTTCATAGCCCAGTCAACCACCGTCAATGAAAAAGCCTGAAATGATTTTGCTAAGTCTTTCATTGGTTTACTATCTTCTTCTTTCATATTCAAAAGTGCAACACCTACAAATATCGCCAAGACTACAAAAGCTAAAATATTTCCATCAAGTTGAGCTTGGGTTGTGTTTACAGGAATTAAATTTACTAACATATCGGGAATTGAAATAATATTTAAAGAAGGAACTTCTTTTACCACCGTTATACTTGTTGCCATTTGTGAAACTATATCAGGAGATACATAATTTCCAGGAGCAATAGTATAAGAAATGATAATCCCAATAGTCACTGCAACAATTGTTGTAAAAACAAAATATGGGGCAATTTTAAGACCTAGACTTTTTAAAGTAGAAGTATCTTCAGCACTAGTAATCCCTAAAATAATAGAACTCATGACAAGAGGAATAATTACCATTTTAATTAAAGCTAAAAATATATTACCTGCAAGTGCTACCCAAGGTGCTATTCCAAAAGCCATCTCTTTTGGAACTAAAGCAAAAGCAGAAGGAGATAACAGAAGTCCAATCAAAACCCCTAAAAACATACCAATTAAAACTTGAAACCAAAGCTGTTTTAACATAATTAAACCTTTTATATCTTAAAAAATAATGAATTTATCACTGGTTGCCATTTATAGTTTTTGCAATTTTTTTCAACGTTTCTTTATTGTCACCAAAAGTACAAATTGCTTCGCAATGCTTTCTGAGATCAGAAAATAAGATGTAGTAAATTTCCATATTATTACTTTTAATTGACGGCCTACTTAGTTGTAAAAGCAATTCCTTTTCTCTAGCATTAGGTATAATCAAAAACAAAGTTGATGGGTCTTGAGGGAAAGAAAAATATAAATCAGTAAGCCTTAAAATCCCAGAGTAAATTGACGTACTTTTTTCCACTTCAAAGGCACCAGTAATCTTGTTTGTGCCTTTTTCAAACCACATCACATCAATAAGAGCAATAGTCCTCTGTGTGTCTTTATCAACATCAATAGTGGGGAATTTCGTCAGGCTAATAAATGAAAAGTTTTTCCCATAGCACTAATAACATCGTAACCTAAGGAGTTGCCAATTTGTAAAAGGTGATATTGCATTTCTGTATGCAAATCTTCATCTTCCTTCTCATCAACAACTTCTTTATGTCGCTTTTTAAGTAACTTTTCAATTTTTAATTGCTCTTTTTCTGTAAGCGCAATTTCATCACCTACCTGTATCTTTTTAACACCCACATCAAAAAGAAACCCTGAAAATGCACCTAAATCTTTTGAAAGTATGTTTTTGTGTTGGTTATTTTTTTCTATAATAACCTCTCTCATACGAAGATATTCAGACCATGAACCAAGCTTAACTTTATCCTTGAATAAATGGTTAAATCCATTAACCATTGCAGTATTAAATGGTGGCATAATTTCTGGGTGAAGAAAATAAAGAATATTGGCTACAGCAGGTCCTAAACCCTTTATTTTTCGTTGATCGAGATGAATTATTTCCTTTATTAATTGCTGTTCTTTTGTCGCGTTATAACAGTTTTCAAGAAATTGTCCAAAGGCAATCTTGTTCTCTTCATCTTCATAAATATCAGGTATCCTAAGTTTTGGCTTCCAATAGAAGGCATGTGATGCGCCAATAAAAACTTGTTTTTGTTCCGTAATAGCATTTAAAACCACCTCTAAAGAGGAACCTTTAAAGTCATTGCCAAAACGTTTTGCTTTTATATCTTCAATTACCTTTTTAACACCACGTCTTATAGAACGAAAGGCTTTCAACCGTTCGTCATTATCTATAAACCAGGTGTTAAAGACCGACTCTTGATCTTGTTTAAAGGTATTAAGTAGTGAAGGTAATTCCATTTTACGTCCTAGTTGATAAGTTTCACCTTAGTGATATTCAATATCACTAAGGTGCGACCCTTTTAAGTGAATTAACTTGATGCTATTTCAGTAACTTGATGAGTTTTACGCTTCTTAGCGGCTTCTTGAAACTGTAAAACAAAACTATAAAGCACAGGCAATACCAGTAAATTTAAAATCAACACAGTTAACATACCACCAAGCATTGGAGCAGCAATTCGGTGAGTTACGTCGGAGCCTGTTGAGGTACTAAGCATGATAGGAATTAACCCTGCCATCGTAGAAATGGCAGTCATAGCGACAGGTCGTACCCGCTTTGACGTAGCAGAAAGTACAGCATCTTTAATTTCATCCACAGATAAAGGATCAATGCTATCGGCACGACGCTTAGCAACTTCATTATCAATGAAACTCAAGACCAATACACCAATTTCAGCCGCCATGCCTGCTAAAGCAATAAAGCCAACGGCAACACCTACAGACATATTGTAATCATTAATGTAAATCAACCAAATGCCACCAACTAAGGCAAAGGGCATCGACATCATCACCACTACAGGCTCAATGACATTACGGAAATTTAAATACAAGAGTAAAAAGATAATAAACAAAGTCGCTGGTGCAACAATACTCAAGCGCTGAGCAGCACGTTCCATATATTCAAACTGCCCCGACCAAGTTACGGTATAACCCGCAGGTATAACCACTTGCTCTGCTAATACTTTTTTAGCGTCACGAACAAAGCCACCTATATCTGAGCTGGATATATCAACATAAATCCATGCGTTAGGACGAGCATCTTCACTTTTTATTACGGGCGGACCACGTCGATAAACAAGTTCGGCAACCATAGCGATAGGTATTTGAGTGCCCGTTGGTGTAGAAATAAGTACGCGTTTAAGTGTTTCTAAATCGTCTCTTAGCTCTCTGGGATAACGTAAATTAACGGGATAACGCTCTAACCCTTCAACCGTTTCAGTTATATTCATGCCGCCAATAGCGCTTTGTATGACATCTTGCACTGCACCGACTGTTAAGCCATAACGTGCCGCTTCTTCACGGTTTATATCAAAATCTAAATAATAACCACCAACGGTTCTATCGCCAAAAGCAGAGGTTGTTTCAGGTAAACTTTTCATCGCCTGTTCAATATCTTGTGATATTTCCTGTAATACTACCAAGTCGGGTCCAGACACTTTAATGCCAACTGGGGTTTTTATACCCGTAGATAACATATCAATACGCGTTTTAATCGGCATGGTCCATGCGTTTGCCACGCCAGGAAAGTTTATTGCTTTATCCATTTCAGCCATAACATCAGATGTTGTTCTAGTGGGATCTGGCCACAACTCTTTGGGTTTCAAACGAATGGTGGTTTCAATCATAGACAACGGTGCAGCATCTGTGGCTGATTGGGCACGACCCACTTTACCAAAGACATGATGCACTTCAGGAAAGGTTTTTAAAATTTTATCGCTTTGCTGTAAAAACTCTTTCGCTTTTGTGATTGAAATGCCAGGGAATAACGTTGGCATATATAAAATATCCCCTTCATCCAATGGCGGCATAAATTCACTACCTAATTGCGAATAAGGATAATAAGTCACCGCAAGTAATGAAACGGCCATTACCATCGTTAGACCTCTAAACTTCATTAAAAAGGTTAATGCGGGTTTATGTAACTTATGTAGTAGCCGATTTACCGGGTTTTTCTGCTCTGGCATAATATTGCCTCGCAGAAAATAACCCATCATCACTGGTACTAATGTCACTGCTAATATGGCAGAAGCCGCCATCGCATACGTTGCTGTAAAAGCTAATGGGCTAAATAGTCGCCCTTCTTGTGCTTGCATGGTGAAAATTGGCAAAAAGGAGACAATGCAGGCCCTACTTCTCGGCTACTATCGCCAATCACTTGCCAACGTTCATCGTTAGTTAAATCACGACCTTTTTCTTCCCTGGCTTTTGCTAAGCAGGTGTGAGCATTTTCCACCATAACGATTGCACCATCCACCATAGTGCCTATAGTTATAGCTATACCACCAAGAGACATAATATTGGCATTTAAACCTTGAAAACGCATGACAATAAATGCCATTAATATACCCAGAGGTAAGGTAATGATGGCAACAATAGCTGAGCGAGCATGTAGCAAAAATAAGATCACCACTAAGCTAACAATACCAAGCTCTTGTAATAATGATGTATTTAAACTATCAACCGCACGTTCGATTAAATCACCTCGATCATAAACAGTGACTATTTCAACACCTTCAGGCAAACCTTCTTTCAATTCCTCAAGTTTTGCTCGCACCGCTTGAATAGTAGCCAAAGCATTTTCACCAAAACGCATGATCACTACGCCACCTGCAACTTCACCCTCGCCATTAAGTTCTATTACGCCACGGCGTAATTCAGGACCTATATGTACATGAGCGATATCTTTTAACCTAACAGGCGTACCATCTTGCGTAACGGCAACAGGGATAGCATTGAGATCATCAACTGATTTGATATATCCCCTACTCCGTACCATATATTCAGTTTCCGCCATCTCAATTAAACGCCCTCCAACATCCTTATTAGAGTTTTTAATGGCCATTTTTACTTTTTCTAATGGGATGTTGTAACGCACTAAGGCATTAGGATCGACTTCAACTTGATACTGTTTAACAAAACCGCCCATCGACGCGACTTCAGCAACACCATCAACCGTTTGTAATGGGTATCGTAAATACCAATCTTGTAATGAACGTAATTGAGCTAAATCATGTTTACCTGTTTTATCAACTAATGCATATTCATAAACCCAGCCAACACCCGTGGCGTCAGGTCCTAATGTGGGGGTAATACCTTGCGGCAATCGACCACTTACATAATTTAACGATTCTAATACCCGTGATCTGGCCCAGTACATATCGGTATTATCTTCAAAGATAATATAGACAAATGACATACCAAAAAATGAATAGCCCCGAACCACTTTAGTTTTTGGCACCGCTAACATAGAGGTCGTTAATGGATAGGTAACCTGATCTTCAACCACTTGTGGTGATTGACCAGGGAACTCAGTAAAAACAATAACCTGTACATCAGATAAATCAGGGATAGCGTCAAGCGGTGTATTTTTATAAGCAAACAAGCCCACTAAAGTGATAATTAATGCCGCCAGTATGACCATAAAGCGGTCTTTTAACGAAGCAGATATGATGGCTTCAATCATAATTATTGCTCCTTAGTTGGCATATCAGCCATTTTTTCATTATCCATAGGTGCAGTCATATCAGTAGGCTTTTTATTTTTCAATTGCAGCATCATTTTTTCAGTGGCTTCACGTAATTTTGATTCTGAATCAACCATGAATTGAGCCGAAGTAACCACTTCTTCACCCTCAGTTAAACCAGAGAGTACCGCAACTTTCCCACTTGATTCTATGCCTAATGTGACTAATCTTGGTTCAAACTTACCTGGCTCTGTTACCACAAAAACTTGTGAACGAGCACCTGAGCGAATGACTGCTTGTGCAGGAATAACGATGGAGTTTTTATTGACATCAGAATGAATAGTCACCTCTGCAAACATATCAGGACGTAATAATTGCTCCGGGTTATCAAAAATGATTCTGACTTTTGTCGTGCGTGTTTTCGCTTCAGCATAAGGGTATATATAACCTAATCGACCTGAGAATATTTCCCCTGGCACACTAGCTAAGGACATTTCAACTTCATCCCCCACCTTAATCCAAGGTAATTCATATTCATAAACATCGGCATAAACCCATACTTGGCTTAAATCTACCACCATATAAAGCTCAGTTTTCGGCGTTACATATTGCCCTTGTCTAGAGCCAATTCGTGTCACTGTGCCTTTAACTGGCGTATGAATGTGCAGTTGTTTTTTGATTTTTCTACTTTTTTCAAGTTCTACGATTTGGTGCTCAGGTACATCAAGTAATTTCAAGCGCTCACGTGCGCTTGCGACCATTTCTTTTGCACCACGTGCAACATCTTCAAAAGGGCTATCTTTAAGTGATTTCAAGCTGTTTAATGCCAACAAATACTCTTGTTGAGTTGACACTAATTTAGGTGAATAGATACTCACTAAAACATCACCTTTTTTAACCGTTTGCCCGGTTTTATCCACTTCTAATTCTTCAATCCACCCTTCAACCTTGGGATGTAAACGTGCCATTTTTTGTTCATCAAAAGCCACTCGTCCAGATGCTCGAATCGTGCGACTCATGGACTCTTGTTTGGCAAAGGAGGTGCGAATACCAATATTTTGCACTACCACTGGATCTATTTTAACCGTCCCTAATACTGATTTATCATCAGTTTCTCCTGCATAAACTGCCACATAGTCCATCCCCATTGAATCTTTTGCGGGTACTGGTGAAGTGACCGATGGATTCATTGAATTTCGATAGAAAAGTGGTTTTTCTTCATTTTTTGTTTTAGAAGCGTTAGGGGTTAGATCGTTATTCGCGACTAAACTTTGTTGACCAGATGACATATAACCAATCCATATACCAATACTCAACATAATAATGGCCGTGATTAATGTAGACTTATTCATAAATATTTTCCTTGCCAATAGAGGCTTGTAGACTTGCTAATGCTTGGTTACTTTGTGAAACTGCTTGCCAAAACTGTAATTCATAATTGAATAGAGTCACTTGGCTACGAACTAAATTTAAAAAATCCACTTCACTGACTTGATAACCAGCCAACATTGACTGCACAGTTTGTCGAGCTTGGGGCAATATGCCCGTTTCAAATAGAGAACGTTGTTGTTGTGACCGTGTATAATCAGTGATGTGACTAGCTATAGCGGCCTTTACCTGGTTGCTTTCATCAAGGTATGCATATTTTGATTTAAACTGTTCACTGATCCGTTGTTTAACTTTGTATGATTGTTTACTGCCAGCATATAAAGGAATTTTGATACCAAGCTTAATAGAAAATAAATCAGCCCTATCTCCTCCCATAGGCTGTGGATTTTGGCCTGCCCGATCACCATAAGTCATACCAATATTAAAGTCGGGATAATAATCACGTTTGGCTAAATCAAGCCTTGAGTTAGCCGCTGATATTAATTGTTTGTGCTTTTGCAGTACTGGCCGAGCAGTTATTGCTAATTGATAGAGCTGTTCTTCCGCTAACAGTTGAGGTGGATTAGACTTAAGTTGTTTCGGGAGGTTTATAATGGAACGGGGGGCTATATCCATTAAAATATTTAATTGGATCATTTGATTGGCTTTTAATGCCACGATTTGGATCTTTTTATTTATTAACTTTGATAATTCTAATTGCGATAACAATACATCTTGCTGCAACCCTTTACCTGTTGTGTATTTTGTTTTTGCCACTTCGATAAATTGTTTTAGCAAAGCTTGGTTTTTATCGACGGTTTCAATGGCTCTATCTAAATAAAAGAGTTGCCACCATTTATTGCTAACATTTTTGGTCAGTAATAAACGCATTTCAGCGACATCATAATAAGCAGCTTTAGCTTCAAATTCAGCGACATCTTCCTTCAAGGATAATGAGTTCTATTAAAACTATCTGTTGGAAAGTTTACCGCCCCTAAAGTTAGCATTGGATCAGGTAAAGTCCCAACCTGTGATGGTATATTTTTCATTGCATCATACCGTGCCTGCATTTGCGCAAGATTAGGGTTATTTTCTAGCGCAAGCGCAATTGCATTTTTCTCAGTTAAAACACCATATCCTGCGGAGCTATTTTTATTTAGCTGCTTGGCAGATAATTGAGTTACTGATAATAAAAACAATGTTATCAGTAGAGAGTTGATCACTCGCATATTTTTCATCCTAATGAAATTTTATATAAATTAACTTTTTAAATATCCCAAGACATGATGCTAATGATTTAATTGCATCATGTAGTTTTTTCTTATGCCCCTGTGTTTACTATTACCTAAAAATACCTATCAATGATTTCATTAAGCCTTTTATTTCTCGCTGTTTATAAGAAAACTTATCCATATTAGTGAGACAAAATGTACTAATTACTAACTAATGACCTAACTTAAACAGGCATATTCATGATCTCTTTATACCCTTCAATTGCCTTATTACGAATTTGCATAGTTGCTTCGGATGCAATACCTGCTTTAGAGCGTGAAATCATGATTTCTGCAAGCGAGATTTTGCTCGCATCTTTATGTAAGTCAGTGACTGACTCCAACGCATTTGCAAGTAGATCGCCAAAACTGTTACTCGATTGATTTACACTCGGAACGACATTATTTTTATTACCAATAGCCTCAACAGCCATATTTTGCATTTGAGAGTAAAGAGAGTTATTTATGGTATTCATGTTAGTTTCCCTTGTGTCAATAAACCGTTATTAGTAAATAATAAGCAATAATAATACCATGAACCACATTTTTACCATAAATATCAATGACTAACATGTGAGTCAGTCCTACCTTTCACATATTTACACCAATTTTTATCACTCATGCAATAAAGTTTGAAATACTTTTTACCTATCATGTAAGTACTACCAATCGAAAGATTGCCCTATATAGTTTTAGAACTTCAATTACAGAAGAAAGAGTAGAGTCAAAGTTATAATGTTCTCTAAACCCAAAACTTCATTGCTTCACTTTTGATGAGTATTCTTAAAATATCACTTCGGGTAATAAGTCCTAATAATTGATGATTTTCACCAACAATAGGGAGTGATCCAATATGCTGACTAAACATGACTCGGCAAATTTCATGAATACAGGTGTCAGGAGAGGCTGTGATGACTTTATTAACCATTACTTGAGAAATATACTCTGCTCCCCTCACTGCATTTACTGTTTCCCTCATAAAATCCGTATTTGCAAACATATCTCGATCCGACACAATCCCTATTATCTGATTATCTCTATTGATAACAGGGAAGTGACGAAAACGATATGCTTGAAACTTAACCCATGCCTCGGAAAATACGGTATCATCAAACATGGAAATCACGGGCGATGTCATAATATCATTGGCGTTTTTTACCAATTGACGCTCATTATTGGAAATATTGTGATACACAGAACTTATAACTGCACTTTGTAGGTCGTTAACAACCAAATTCTGAACACTATATTCTTCCATTTCTGAAATTCTTTTGCTCTTGGTTAATGCTGTTAATGGCTTTACTCTTTGCTTTTCCAGCAATTTATTAGTTCTTGTTGGTACAGGTAATCCTTGGCTATAGATCCAAAAAGTCATAACTTATAGCCTTGATATAACCCACAATCGATAAGAATTTTAGTCGTTTCAGTTTCCACTAAATATTTTGAGCCTGTTACCGTTTCAGTCGCACCAAGAAATGTGACTTTCATAACTGATTCTCCTTAATAGACGATAAGCAATTAACTATGGGATCAATCAATAAAGAAGAAATATCAACTGCGTTAGAGGAGTGAACAATGGTATTGGTTGTAATGAGCGCAGTTAAACCTGCTTCAATCAGTGTTTTATCAACGCTATCGGCAAAAATACCATGCACAGCCGCACATTCGATTTCTTTAACCCCCTGCTGTTTGAGCGCATCAATACAGCACAAAATAGTTTGCCCACTGGAGATCACGTCATCAATAATTACCGCAGTTAAGCCTGCATAAGCAGATAAATCGGGTAAACTCACCTCAACATCGCGATCACCTCTTCGAATTTTGTCACCAATAACAAAAGGATGCCCGCTAACCTCCGCAATGTTAATGATCCACTGTTCACTTTCTGAGTCAGGGCCAACTAAAAACAAATCGGGTTGACCTTTAAGCCATTGCGCTAATGCTGGTGCGCCTTGCACAACCTCGCTAGGTACAGAATATATTTCATCCAACGAATGATAACGGTGTAAATGAGGATCAACAGTTACTAAGTAATCTATATGATGTGAAAGAGACTTCGCAAAAAGCTTCGAGGTAATAGCTTCACCATCGATAAACCGTCTATCTTGACGCATATAACTTAAATAGGGAGCTACTAGACCTACGGATTTTGCTCCTAGCTCCTTCAACGTATCGAGTAAAAATATTAAAGGTAGAAATTTACTATTTGGATGTGACAAGTCCGCAACAACAATGCAATCAAAACCTTTTACATCACTATTAATACACAGGTAAGACTCACCATCAGGAAATTCTCGCTCATCATAAAGTCCAAGTTCGGCGTTTAGCTTTTTGCATAAACTAAACGTCAGTAAATCAGAATTCAATGAAAAAATAATCAGTTTGTTCTTTGACAAAGTCATAATCTAATCCTCAATTTGAAACATTTGGGTATTATTGTGGTAGTAATCAAGCGCATAATTCATTTCACCCTGACTATCACTAAACAAGGTAAACAATTGAGTTCCTTCAATAACATTACTGCCTACATTGACATGCAGTCGTAAACCTGAATTCAATGAGAATGGTGCACCTGCAAGCTTTGCAAGGCGAGCGAGCTTGCGATTATCAACTCCTCGTAACGTTCCATCATTTGCCGCTACTTCTAGGTGTTTATGCTTTGCTTCCCTGAGTTCTTTTTGCTCTCCTTGAGCTAAGAGAATATTGTTGAATTGGGATAATGCTTGCCCACTTTCTAAGATAGATGTTGCTTGGTCTAAACCAGCTTCGATTCCTAGATCATTGTTCATATCAAGCAAGTGAGCCGAAAGGAATAGTGCTCTATCACGTAAGTCTTGTGGTGCTTCAATGGCACATTCAAGCACAGATAAAATATCTCTTGCTTCTTCAACAGGGCCTATACCAGCACCAACGGGCTTACTACCATCGGTAAGTAAGCAACGAATGTCTAAACCACATTCAGCCCCCACTTCAGTGAATAAGTCAGACAAACGTTCACCATCAGCTTTTGAACGTACTTTCGCCGTATCCCCAACAGGAATATCAATAATGACGTGAGTCGAACCCGCAGCAATTTTTTTGGAAAGAACGGAAGCAATCAGTTGACCTTCACCATCCAGATCTAAAGCACGTTCAATACGGATAAGCATATCGTCAGCAGGACTAAGATTTACGGCCCCTCCCCACGCGAGACAAGCTCCCGTTTTAGCCACGACCCTTTCAATTTGATTGATACTCAAACTCACATTAGTAAGACTTTCCATAGTATCTGCCGTGCCAGCGGGGGATGTAATAGCTCGTGAAGAAGTCTTAGGAATAATGAGTCCGGCAGCACTGACAATGGAAACCACAAGCGGCGTTGTTCGGTTACCTGGTAAACCTCCGATGCAATGTTTATCAAAGATTTTTTTATGATTGCCCCAAGTTAGTGTCTTTCCGCAAGAAACCATTGCTTTAGTTAAGTGTATTATTTCATCAACATTTAACCGTTGACCAGCACAAGCACTTAAAAAACTAGCAATTTCAATATCACTGTATCTATGATTACTGATATCTAAGATGATTTTATTTATTTCAAACTCTGTTAATTCACTGCCAAATATTTTTTTACGCACATAACTCAATGAAGTTACTACAGGTGCATGAGAGATAGATATATCTTGCCCATCAACGCCTTTTAAACGCTGCACAGCAATATCAGATAAACCGATATGCTCAGGCGATAGCTTCTCATTTTACCCGTGACTAATAAAAGACGGGCATTAGAATCAAAGCCTTCTGAACGACAAATATGACAATCTTGACGCATGTACGCTACAGGCTCTTGATGTGTATCAATCCCCATCGACAAAGCCTTCAGGGTATGTTTAATTAAAGTCATGCGCTTTCCTCAATTACGAATTTAAAATGTTTTAGTAGTACTGAAAACAAGCTATATTTACTTACTTTTACTACCAACAAAGTTATAAATTGGCACCCAGATCAAGGTGAAATACCAACCATATAAATAGCTTTCCACTAATCCTAAAAAGAAACTTTTCCAACTCAGCCATTCAAATCCTGGCAGTAACTTTAACCATATTGAATACATTGCCTGCTGAGGAAACAACAAATCAAAAATGACGCACAAGATAAAACTCATGGCAATAAATAAGCTTGTTGCATGGCCAAAAGCCGACAATGAGATCTTATGTTCCATGTTCATTATCCTTATCTTTTATTGAAATTATATTGTTCCCGTCAATGAATTTTTCCGGTTCATGATCAAACCTATCAAGGCACTTTCTAGAACAAAAACGATATAAATTTCCGTCTTGGAGTTTTCCATAACCTTCATCATCGGCTACTTCAAGACCACATACCGGATCATAAAATAGTTTCTTGTCAGCCTTTTTATTTTGGTGACCATGAGTCATATGAGCACCACAACCGTGACGCATCATGAAATAAAACAGACCAGCAAAAAGCAAAAACGAAAATAGACCTTCCATTACCATTCACCTTTAAGTTAATAAATGTTTAAGACATTCCCCTTTAATCAATTAAAAAAGCGTGGTACCAAAAAGCCCGTACCACGCCACAAGGGATTATCTACTTACCTCAATAGAACCATATCGTGCTTTTTAACTTCCCCTTCTAAAACAGATACTTTGGCAAAATGCTCATCAACAAGCTCTTCAATTCTTATTTGACCTGTTTCTTGTTTTAGAAAAAAATCAGCTCCTTCATCGTTATCATCATTCATGATAAATCTATACGTTTCGAGAATTTGGCCGACTTTAGCTCCGTCACCCAGTCCAACACAAACATAAATATTGTTATCATCTACAGAGATGATTTTCCCTTTCATAAGGTAGTCATGCGAAAAGTCACTATTTGCACAACCTGAAACAATAAAACCTACAACTGCCACTACTAATAATTTTGAAATTTTATTTAACATAATTAATTCCTCTTTAGGTATTTTGATTGACTTTAATGTTTTTTTTGATCTAACCCGGAGGTGTTCTACACTGTTCATGTTCGAAGTTATCCTTTATGTTTCCATTGACCGTGTAATAGCCTCACATCATTAGTCTCCGATAATGTTCAGTCACATGAAAAAAGCGTGATGCTAAAATAACCCGCATCACGCAAAGGGAAACGCTCTATTTGTTTAATTGCACCATATCTGATTTTTCAATTTTTCCTTTTAAAACAGTTACTTTTGCAAAATGTTCATCAATAATTTTTTCCACTCTTACCTTACCTACAGTTCTTTTTACATACGCACGATCTCCCTCATTTTTGTTATGATTTTCAACGAAACGATAAGCAACTAATTCTTGCCCTACTTTTGCCCCATCGTCCAAACCAAGGCATACAACAATATTATCTGGCGATGCTGAAACTACTTGGCCACGCATTAAGTAACTATGTGAAAAGTCGCTGTTTGCACAACCTGTGAGTACTATTGCAAAAACAACAAGCGCGATTTTTTTATATATTTTAGTTAACATAATTAATTCCTTTTTAAGGTTTTTGATTGAATTTACTTTTACTTCTTCTTGAATTTAGAGATAACCTTTAATATTTAAAGTTTCATCATGTGCCTCCAATAATGTTCTGTCACATCAAAAAAAGGATGTAATACTATTTAACATCACGCATAGAAGTAATCTCTACCTGTATAATTCCACCATATCAGTTTTCTTAATTTTCCCTTTTAAAATAGTAGCTTTAGCGAAATGCCCATCAATAACCTTTTCTACCTTTATTTTACCTACACTCCTTTTTTCAAAAAATTCATCTCCCTCACCGCTATTATTAGTTTCAAAATAGCGATAAACATTTAGTTCCTGTCCAACTTTTGCTCCATCATCGAAGCCAACACACACAATAATATTGTCTGGCGATGCTGAAACTATTTGACCACGCATTAGGTAATTATGTGAAAAGTCGCTGTTTGCACAACCAGTGAGTACTACTGCAAAAAAGACAAGTGCTATTTTTTTAGATATTTTAGTTAACATAATTAATTCCTTCTTAAGGTGTTTTGATTGAATTTAACGTCTCCTTTTAATCGAACCTGGAGGTGATTTATGACAACTCCAAGGTGTATGCTCCGCATTGTCTTTCACGTTCTGATCAACAAATTTGTAATACTCCTCCTTAGTATGAGTCCACCAATCATCATGAATATTTGCTCCATGTTTTCTGATAACATCCTCTATACCATCAAGATTTAAGTTCAAGGCATCGTATGCAAGGTAAATTGATTTTTCTTCAGTATTGAAAACAGCTTCATCAATACCAAATAATCGATCAATTTCTTCCATTAAAGCTTCTCGATTATCATCATTTACATTACTTAATCGTAAATTTCGTGTTACCAAGTTAGCTTCACTTACGCCGACTCTATGATCAAAATCACTCATAATTTTCTCCTTTTGTTTTAGGTGTATTATTTATTTTTAATTTGGGTAACCAAGCAGGTGTATTGCTCATGTAACTTAGATATTCATCACCAAATTCACTGATAACCTTTTCCTCTTCTCGATTTGCAAGTTGCACATAAACCACCACCAAAATAGGAAACATCACTAATGTGGGGATCGTTGGCCACTGCAATAGAAAACCAAACATGATCAAGATAAATGCAACGTACTGAGGATGACGACAACGCGCGTACCAACCAGAAGCTGCCAAGGTTTTAGTTTTTTGCGCTTTATGTAGGACATTCCAAGCGGAAGACAATATAAAAAAACCCATAATGATTAATACATTGCTTGCTATATGTAGAGGGTCCCAATGAGCATTACCTTCAAAGCCAAAAAACGTGTGTAACAAATGGCCATTTTCATGTGCAAGAAAATCAATACCAGGGTAATTTTCGCTCAGCCATCCTGATAAAAAGTAGATGGTTAATGGAAACCCGTACATTTCAGTAAACAAGGCAACGATAAACGCTGAAAATGCGCCTAAAGTACGCCAATCAGTCTTGGTCTGTGGTTTTGTAAAACTAAAGGCGAAAAAAATAAAAATAGCCGAATTAAGAATAACTAGCATCCATAATCCGTAGTCTGAATCACCGTGCATTATTATTCTCCTTATGCTCTTTCTCTTCTCGACCTGTTTTTAATCCTTCAAGATAACCATTCCTATAAGCATCATTCTTTTCGGTTAGCTCTTGAAATGTCTCTGGTTCCTCTTTACCAGGCGATGTTTCATCATGATTATGATGCTTACCATGACTGCCATGCATAAATACGTGCATTAATGGACAGAGCAATAAGATCAAAAAGGGTAATAATTGAAAGAAATGTTGAGTGTGCTCCATCAATAAAAAATATGAAGCGGCACCAATTAATCCCAATGCTGCCATGCCCGTTGGCGTTGACCAAAATGAACGTTGTTTATTACTCATGGTCGTCTCCTGTAGACTCTTTCCATGGAATATCATTAAAGTTAAAATCGTCAGCTTGTGCTGATGTTTGTTGATAAACCCAAAACAGCTCATCAACACTCGTTATTGCCACAAGCCCTTCACTCTCAAGTGCCAAATCGGCTGTTTTCATGATCAAACTAGCCACTTTGGCTGCATGTTTTTCAGTGGTATAAACTTCAACTTGTTTGTGCGTAACTAATCCATCTTTAGAAAAAGTATTGCTATAATTTCCCCTACCAGTAACTGGATGAATAGTAAAACCTGTTACACCATGTTCACATAATGCTTTTGCCACATTATCCAATTGCATCTCACCGATGATTGCCGTTATCTTTTTAATCTTCATAACTTGCTCCTCAAAACACTCTATTCAACAACTAAAGTGCCTATGTACATTTTCATAGGACAATGAAATTGATACTCTCCCGACATCATCGGGGGCAACTCTACGGACTTATTTACATCAAGTGGCAGTTCTTCGCTTATTTCAAAGTTTGGAAATAACACAGTAGCTGCGCATGGACTTCCGTCTTTTCTAAAAAATTGAAGAGTCGATTTTGTTCCCGCTGCGACTTTAATTCTCGAAGGCTCATATACTCCGTCATTCACGACAACAGTTATATTATCTACGGTCAAATCAACTGCCTTTGCTGGTTTATACAGCCAAAACCACCAAATAATTAATGCGATAAGCAATAACCCGGCTAAATTAATTATTATCATTTGAATACTCCTTTGCTTTATAAAGTTAAGTAAAATTAATGCTCTTGGGGTTTAAAGAAACGTAAGCGATTGGCGTTACTCACAACGGTTAATGAAGAAAATGCCATTGCCGCTCCTGCTATAACAGGGTTAAGTAAAATGCCAAAAAATGGGTACAGTAAACCTGCTGCAAATGGAACCCCTGCGATGTTATAAACAAAGGCACCAAAGAGGTTTTGTTTGATATTTCGCAAAGTGGCTTTACTAACAGCAATAGCATCGGCAAGCCCATGCAGAGAACCACGCATCAACGTGATATCTGCACTTTCAATAGCGACATCTGTCCCTGTACCAATAGCAAATCCTACATTGGCCAAAGCCAATGCAGGGGCATCATTAATACCGTCTCCGGTCATGCCAACGATTTCACCTTGAGCTTGTAGTTCAGCAACTTTATTTGACTTTTCTTCAGGAAGTACTTCAGCAAACACTTCCTTTATTCCTACTTTTTTGGCTACAGCATTCGCTGTTGCCCTGTTGTCTCCAGTGAGCATAACAACGCGAATACCATTAGCTTGCAGTCGTTTAATAGCGGAAACAGAATCATCTTTAATCGGATCAGAAACAGCAATTATTGCAGCCAATTTGTTATCAATAGCAAGGTACATAGGTGTTTTCGCTTCATTAGCAAGGTCTTGCGCTTTTGCAACAAAACCATTTAAAGCAACTCTATTTTTTAACATCAGCTTTTGATTGCCAAAAAGTAATTGATGACCATTGAATATTGCTTTTACGCCATATCCTGCGATAGCGTGAAAATCACTGACGTTTTCGGGATCAATACCCTGCTCAATTGTAGAGTCAACAATCGCTTGGGCTAAGGGATGCTCTGAGCCACTCTCTATACTAGAGGCTACCTTTAAAATATACTTTTCGGTATATGCCTTGTCAGCAATAAGAACATCGGTAACTTTCGGCGCACCTTCTGTAATTGTCCCGGTTTTATCAAGGATCATGGCCGTAATTTTCGATGCGGTTTGCAATGCTTCACCATTACGAATCAACACACCAGCTTCAGCAGCTTTACCTACTCCCACCATGACAGACATAGGCGTTGCTAAACCAAGCGCACAAGGACAGGCGATAATAAGTACCGTTGTAGCTGAAACCACCGCAAAGGCTAACGCTGGATTTGGTCCAAAATTAAGCCACACTAAGGCACTTACAATGGCGGTGATCATAATGACGGGCACAAAATAAGCAGAAATAATATCAGCTAAACGACCTATGGGTGGTTTGGAGTTTTGTGCTCGTTTAACCATATTTATAATTTGTGCTAACGCCGTATATTTGCCCACACGAGTCGCTTTAAAGAGTATTGAACCTGATTTGTTTAACGTACCTGCAACAATCTCGTCTTCTTCGATTTTTTCAACGGGCATAGGCTCACCCGTTAACATAGATTCGTCAATCGAGGTATGCCCTTGAATGACAACACCATCAACAGGAATTTTTTCTCCTGGTCTAACTCGAACAATATCGTTAATCAATACCTGCTCAATGGCGATATCGATTTCTTTCTTATCTCTAACAACGCGTGCGGTTTTAGCCTGTAAACCAATTAAGCGTTTAATCGCTTCACTGGTACGCCCTCGTGCTTTCACTTCTAAGGCTAAGCCGAGATTGATCAAGCCAATGATCATGGCAGTTGCTTCAAAATACACATGTCTGGCCATCTCAGGCAATGCCATCGGAAAAAACACAACGACCATTGAGTAGATCCAAGCAGTGCCCGTTCCTAAAGCGATTAAGGTATCCATATTAGCGCTGTGATTGACAAATGACTTCCATGCGCCGATGTAAAAATGCTTTCCCGCAAAGTACATAATGGCAGCACATAACAAACCGATGAATAACCAAATACCACGTTCTAGCGTAGTCTCAACCGTCATTGGTCCACCCGCAATACTATAAATCATCAATGGCACGCCAAGCCCCAAAGCTATCCACACTTGTGTCATTAACCGACGGTAGTAATTTTGATCTGCAATTTCCTTTTCATCTAACAATTGATCATCTGTTGTTTCATTAGCACTTTTAGCGTTATACCCTATCGCTTCTATCGTCTTGATCAGATTGTTAACATCGACCTGACCTGTAACTAAAACGGTTCTCAAAGCGAAATTCATTTCCGCTTTATCAACACCTGCTATATTTTTCAGCGCTATTTCGATTTTACCGACACAACTCGCACAACTAGCACCTTCAATGATCAATTCTTGGGTATTGCTACCCGTATTCGCATCCTTAAACATACTCATTATTATCTCCTTCTTGCTCTTCACTCTCAATCAAGTGACAGATCATATGCCCAGAGGGGGCTTTATTTGGTTTATCCTGCCAGTCATCAATGGCATTTCTTAATTTCTCTCTTAATAGCAACGCGGCTTGAAATTGCTTTTCAGTTTCGGCTAAACGGTGCTCTACGATTTGTCTCACCAATGGGCAAGCGGTATGACCTCTATCCGATTCTGTTAAAATGTCTTTTATTTCTTCTACTGAGAAATCTAATTGCCTCGCACTTAAAATAAATTTCAACCTTTGTTGCACTTTTGTACCGTAGGCTTTGTATCCATTTTCAGCGCTTTTGATAGGCACAATTAGTCCAATTCTGGTGTAATAACGCACCGTATCTGGCGTTGTATCCATAGCCTTCGCTAATTCAGTTACTCTCATCACAAGAATCCTCTTTCATAACATGCAAAAATAAGTGTTTGTTTAATAACCTATGATTAGCTTACACCTGTGCCCAAGACACAGGTCAAGTGACCACATGTAAATTTATTTTTTGACAAAAACTGTTAAGCACGCGAATCAATAGCTACGAATAGAAGAATTAACTACCATTGCTAGACTTAACAGTTTAAAAGGGTTGGACCGATGTACGTGCTAAAGACGCACTGATCCCAGGACTAAATATGTATAGGAGGTCTAAATAGGTTTATGTAAAAACCTAAATCTGGGTACTCGTCTTGAGATAAGAATCTATTCCCTAGATCAGTGAATAGCATATATTTTTGCTCTGTAGTTTGTGTTGAAGTAGTAGAGCCGAAACAGCTTCCCATATCACCACATAAACAATCAGCAGAATTGCAAGCATCACAATTTTCATGAGAAGAATTTTTATCTTTTGAAACTGAACCATGATCATGCATGGTCATTTGAGAGGTTGAGTGAGAATCTTTATCTGAACTGACAATTGTTTCATTTTTCATGTTATCGCATTTCATTGGCGCATACGCAGCAAAACTTTGTTGTGTAAACAACAAAATAATAACAACCACGATATAACATTTAAAATTTAATAACATATTGACCAGTAAAGTAAATTTTTCACACAATTAATAATAGTTTATTTCTTACTCTTTGTCTTGCTTTAGATCAAAAAAAGAGTCAAACCTATGTTTTATTTCAACAAGATTATTTTACCATACATATCATATAGATAAATAGCGACAACAAAAATAATGCTACAATTATTGCCGCTAAATCTTACCGAATACGTTCTGTTTTGTTAATTCTTTAGGAAATCAACAATTGCATTCATATCCTCCTTATTCATAGGGTATTTAGGCATAGCTGATGCGGCATTATTGAATTTAGGGTTAGCTAACTTTTTAAGTACAAACGCCTCTCCTTTATTCGATATCACGTCATCTAAAGCTGGTCCTAATTTTCCACCTTCTCCTTTAATTTGATGACAACCCTGACAACCAAATTGCGTGACTAATTCAGCGCCCGTTCTCTTAGGCACATCAGTTTTTTCATAATTTGCTGTATTTCTAACATCAGCCGTTAAGGTACTCGCTAGAAAGGCTTCTACTGCAAGGGTTTCTTTACCTGTCATATGTGCTTTTGCTCTCATATGAGGCATAACCACTGACCATTCCTTTTTAGAGTACTCCTCTGCGGGGCGAGCATTGTGACAACGACCACAATTTTCACTGTATATTTTTGCGCCTTTGGCCACTAACGACGGATCACTAACATGCTGTGCTTGAACTGAAAAGGCACTGAGGGTTAATGTAATCAATGGTAATAATAATTTAACTAATTTCATGGGTGTTCTCCTTAAAAGCCAAACGCTAATTGTAAAAATACGCGGTCATCGACTATTCCACCGTGACCTGCACCTTCGTTATCGATAGAAGTGCTTTCAGCACCCAACTTCAATACAGCACTAGGCTCAAGCCAATAGTTCACACCGTAATAAATACGGCTGCCCATCTTGCCAGCATCTTCTTCAAAATCATGTCCAATGCTGCCGTCAAAGTCTGATTCAATATCAGAATAGCGAACAACTAACTCAATAGGGTTTAACCAAGCTTTACCTAGCTGACGTGCCTGCCAAGTACCTTGGATATACCACCCATTTTTGTCAAAGTCTTTTACCCACTCTTCTCCGTGTTCTCCTTCTACTTCTGCCTCAGTTTCACCTTCGGTTTCTGCGGTGGAGCCAAAAATTTCACCACGAATACTGGAATAGCTTCCGATCCAGTTAAAATCAATGTTATAAGCGCTGTAGTTTAAATCACCATCGTCACTATAGTCACCGCTATAATAAGAAACCCCTATTTCCCATTCAGGTAAAAACGCATAAGCAACGCGGCCACCAAAGGCCATACTGTCATTGTTGTCGCCTTTTTTAGCCTCCATTTCAACGCCGCCACCATGATCACCTGCTTCTTGACGTGGACCACTTACCGTATAAAAGTCTGTAAAAATTCGACCCGCACCACCTAGACTCCAAGTATTGGCAATATTAATGCCTGTATCCCCCAGCATAGTAGTAATACCACCTAATGAGCCATTGCCACCATGTCCACCATAAAGACCAGGATTACTCGCGGCTTTGTTAATCCAACTAGGGTGTAAATTTGCACCAAATTGACCAAATGGCAGTAAAAACTTACCCGCAGTAATAATGGTATTGTCATTAAGGAAGTAATGCATATTCGCGTATTCAAGTATTGTTTCTGTTTCGCCTTCTGCATTCGTGCTGAATTCTAATTCAGCTTCAATATGAATTTTTTCAGAAAGTTGAAACAAGAAAATCGGCACAAAGCGTGCGACAACATTATTTTGAATGTCGTTTCCTTCTTCATCTTTCATATTAGGTTGATTGATATAAGTAACATCGCCATAACCAGCAATAGCTAAACGACCAATATCTAGAGATGAACTTTCTTGTGCATTCGCAGTTGTCATAGTTGACATTAATAAGGCTGCTGCAACAGCCGAGTAGAGAGATACCTGTTTCATGGTAACACCTTAGTATTTTATTAAAACGCAGGGCTATACCGCTTACGTTATAAAAATTCAAAAAAATAAGATTATTAAATGTAAATTGTCGAGCCAAGGCGATAGCTTCCAGATGCTGGGGAGACACTCGGTCACCATCACTTGGCTTTAAACATTAAATGGAGTTAAGAAAACAGCAGCCACATTTAAGGCACACCGATCCCCTGCTCAGGTAACTATTGGAGGTCGGTAAGGATTTGTATGAGGTTGAGAATTAAACTTTTGTTCAGGCATAAGCAAAACAGTTGTGACTATAGGTAAATATCCAGCCAACACACTATTGTGCGCATGTGAAGTGTTTGCTTGCCCTGCAATATTTTGCACACAGTCGCAATCAATACACTGGCAATCATCCATTGTTTTAGAGTCAGACATATCATGTGTCATGCTTCCCTTCTCACTGTCTTCGTGATGCATTGATTTTTGATGATGCTCGTGAATATTTACAGCGTTTTTGGAGGTTGATAATGTACTCGAAGATAAAGCCATTTGTGGACAAATGTGAATAGGCGTAGCAAATACCTGACCATTAACGGACAAATAAATACATATAATGAACAACCAATTCAACCGAAGTAACATGGATTTATCAATCTTTTTTTACACCTAATACAATAGTATTAAAGTATATAGTTACAATTAAAATATGCTTTGATTAAGATCAATAAAAACAAAATATTCACATAATAACCAATGAGTTACTCACACGCTACGAGGAATAGCGATTAAAGTCATTTCATATAAAAGAAATAAATTAATAGAAATCACTGTGCTGATACCATAAATAAATTTGAAAAACTGTGGTCAATTTAAGTTAACCACAGTTATCAATTTAGGTTTAAAAATTAAAAACTTTCAAACCTAACCTTAAACCACTTTCAGTATAATCCTCACCATCAAAAATCAGATAATCTTTACTATCACCGAAAGCACGTAATTGGTTCCAGTCCATATAAACAGCGACATGACGATTAAACTCATAGCGCAATTGAACACCATAATCAGCTTCAGCTAACCCTGATCCTACGTTATTCTTTTGGTCTGAATAGGCATTAAACACCGAATTAGTATAAAACTGCATAACAAGTTGTTGCGTCAATTGTACTTCATAGGCTAATTCTATTTCCGCACTAACATCGCCATTTTCTGATAAATATAGAGAGGTACCTACATCAAACCAATAAGGAGCTAAACCTTCGACCCCAACAACTAAGCTTGTTTCACTTTCTGGCTTGATTTCTTGTCTTATACCAAAACGAGCATCCCAAAAACCTGAAAGGTATTTACTATAGAGGATTTGAATTTCAGCACCTTCTGTGTCGTTACCAATTAGTTCACCTTCGGCTAATATCGCAAGCTTATTGTAATCAGAGCCATATAACCATTGACCGTCAAAGGTATAGTTATCTTCTTGATTGTTTTTAGTCCAGTCTACTTCCAAGAAACTCGCTGAGCTAAAATAAGCAGCTTCAGACTCAGCAGCAAAACTATGAACAGAAAAAAGTGATAAATAGCTAAAGCTAGCGAAAAACAACCAATGATATACAGGAAGATTCTTCCTTTTAGTTAGCAAAGTCATCGGCGTGTATTTTAATTTAGTAGAATAAATAGTCATCATTATTGCTCCGTTCCTTGAACTTCAATTTGTCGAAACATTCCCGCAGCGGCATGAAATAAAATATGGCAATGAAACGCCCATTTACCACCGTTATCAACCGGGATTTCAACAATGACTGTTGATTTTGGTGCAACATTTATTGTATGTTTTTTTGGAGCATAATCACCCGAACCATTTTGCAACTCTTGCCATAAACCATGCATATGAATGGGATGATCCATCATAGTATCATTGACAAACTTAACCCGAACTCGCTCACCAAATTTGAAATATATCGGTTCAGCCATATCAAATTTCTTGTCGTCAAAGGACCAAATATAGCGATCCATTTCACCTGTTAGCCGAATGGTCATTTCACGATCGGCTACCGCATTGAAACTCGTTTTTTCTAAAGACTTTAAATCATCGTAAGATAATACAACAGGCTCATGGCTTTGGTGTTCATGACTGTGACTATCCATATTCATCTTAGTTGGGGGCTTATCCTTTGGCATATCCATCTTACTACCGGAATTCATTGTCACTTTATTACTTGAATTAACTGACATATCAGCACTTTTATTCATGTCCATCCCTGCCATTGACATGTCAGGCATAACATCTTTTAAGGTTAATACTCTACGGGGCAACATCTCTGGAATACTTGCATGCATATCTTCTTTTGGTGCCAACGTACCTCGAACATAACCGCTTCGGTCCATTGCTTGCGCAAAGACGGTATAAGCAATATCTTCTTCAGGAGTAACAACAACATCGTAGGTTTCAGCAATTGCAATATTAAAGCGGTCAATAATCACAGGTTGTAAATTTTGGCCATCAGCTTGCACTACTTCCATTTTTAAGCCTGGTATACTCACATCAAAATAGGTTGATGCAGCGGCATTAATAAATCTGAGTCGTATCCTTTCACCCGCTTTAAAAATTCCTGTCCAGTTTTTATCAGCAGTATTGCCGTTCATTAAAAAGGTATACCCTGTGACATCAACAATATCGGTTGGTGACATGCGCATTTTTGCAAAAGCGGCTCGCTCTTTCAGTACTTGTTCACTTTCACTGCCACTATCGGCATTAAACCAGTCGCTGATGAAATCAAATACTGTAGGTCGTGGATTGGTATAATATTCAGCATCACCTTTTAACTTTTTATAAACCTCTTCCGGCGATTCATCTTTCCAGTCTGAGAGCATCACTACATAATCACGGTCATATTGCACAGGATCTGGTTCCGCGGGTTCAATTATCATAGGTGCGTAAACACCTGTTTGTTCTTGAAAACCACTATGGCTATGATACCAATAGGTACCATTTTGCTCTAAGGTAAACTTATAAGTAAAAGTTTCGCCCGGTTTAATACCATCAAAACTAATGTCTGGTACACCGTCCATTTTCCAAGGAACAATTAAGCCATGCCAATGAATAGAGCTGTCCACATCAAGATTATTAGTAACATTGATAATTACGTCTTCACCTTCTTTAAATCGAAGTAATGGACCTGGTATAGTGCCATTAATGGCCGTTGCTTGAGCTGGCTTTCCTGTAATGTTAACGATTTTTTCATCTATACTAAGATTATAGGTATCCGCTAAAGCATTAGTAGAAGCCGATATACTGGCTAATAGTAGTAATATATTTTTCATAATTTTCCTTTTAAATATTTAAAAGCTCAACATTATTTGTTAATGCACACTATTAATGATTAATATCTCATCATAAAATAGTTAATGACATGACAGGGTACACCTATGTTCACGACACAGGTCAAGAGCATATAGATTGATATCGTTGCTCACACTAATATATGCCACTACAATTATATGTTAGCTTGGGAAATAGAATTTTTAAGCATACTAACGACCCCATCTAAAGCATTAACGGCCAGTACACTGTCATCTTCAAAAGCAACAGTTCCAGGCTTTAAAGTATGCTTACAATCTATAATTTCTACATGAGATGTAACCCATAATTCTTGGTCTAACTTTATAATTAATCCTATATGACCAAAGCACCTCATTTGTTTTTTGATATCAATTATCGGTGAATTCCAATCCAAAACTCGCTTTGTCACATCAATTTTTGACCAATAAGAGTGATCAGTTTGAGGGCTAGCTGACTTATAATACTTATCAATATCTTCAAAAAAAAACTTCAGTAATTTTGCTGACTCAATGTACATTTTTATCATTAAAGTGGTTAAGCTTTCATCTATTGAATGTGCTACTTTGGACTGTAGGACTATATCTCCCGAATCAAAATCATCACATATTTTGTGTATAGTTACTCCTGAAAATTCTGGTGAATTTATTAAATAGGGTAAAGGAGTAGGTCCCCTTCCCTCTGGCAGTAATGTTGGATGTATATTTATCGCATACTTCACGTCAGTATCAGGAACTAAATAAGAATACTCAGCAACAATGAATATTTCCACGCCAAGTGATACCAATTGATTTAATTCACTCAGCTTAGGCTTATGCTCATACAGAGAAAGACTATTCTTCTCACACAACTTATCGATAATAGAAGAGTCATGTAGAGAGCTATTTTTATAAACCCTCAGTATTTGATGACCTTCAGCCAGTAAATACTTTAAGCAAGAGGAGAATAAATTATTTCCGAAGTAAACAATTTTCATAAGCTTCTTTATATTGTTATTGTAAAAATCAAAACGCCTGAAAAATAAAGATATGATTATCATATCTTTAAGCTTCGACACTAGGTCAATTCTCAAAGAAAATAAACAGCTAGAAAGTAATGATTAGCTGCATTAATTTCTTTGAGATGAATTGCATAGTCACTAATGCTTATGTTCTTTCTTAGGTTTATAATCACGACTAGATGAATGGCTGTGTACTACCTTCCAAAAACCATCAATTTTTCTAAAGAGAAAGGTTTGATAACCGCTTTTGTCAAACTCTTTACCGCTCTTATTAACTTTACCTTTTACACGAGTATCCGCAATTGCCCATGCAAACGACTTATCATCTCCTTCAAAGTGAACTTCAATATCATTAAAATCTAGCTTTAAGAATTCCAACGCATCTTTTTCAGGTTCAACATGATGTGAAACTAATGAGTCTATCCCCTCGTTCTGACCTCCACCTTCAATATAGCGAGCACCCTTGAAATCGAGAAAATTCCGTCTGAAAGGCAGGCCATCTCCATTTTCCCAACCATATTTAATGCTTGCAATAATATCGATGATAGCTTTTGTATCTTTATTACTATGATCTTTGTCATCATGAGCAATTGATGTAAAACTAAGCATAAGTACTAATAGAGCGAATATATATCTGTTCATTTTTTCAACCTTTTCGAATTGTTTTACTTAAATTAGTGTGACCAATGAATATGAGAAATTTTCCATTTTCCTCCTTCTTTTAGAAGGACCATTGTCTCCATTCCTTCTTTGTTTATATAACTACCTTTATATTGTCCTATTGATTTAGTACGAGAAAATGAATAAGCCATATCCCCAGCGAGCGTCACCTTATGTTCAAGCACTTCAGTGTGAAGTTTTGCCGCATATTTCATATCAGAAAGCATATGATGGTTGGCATAATCATCCGCAGAACGCTCAACTTTACCGCCTTCAAAAATGATGGCATTATCATCCAATAAAGACCTGGCTTTCTTCTGATAACCTTTTTTAATCGCCTTATGAAATTGAGTGATAACTTTACCGGCATCCGTATCAGCACCTGAGTTACTTGGGTATACTCTCGATTTCTTACTTTCATTACTATGAGAAAATGACTCTGTACTTATCGCTAGAGTCATTAGCGAAGCGGTTATTAAAATAATTGGAATAATTTTCATTTCTTTCTCTTTTATGTATTTTTATTATTATGTAAAGTTAATCTATCGCGGTAAGCACTTGGTACTGCTCTGGTGTCAAAGTCGGTAGACGCTTTATAAAAGCGACCATTGCCCAGATACGTTGATCATCATGCGTTTTACCCCATGCTGGCATTCCAGATGCCTTGATCCCATGCTTAATCACCCAAAAATTCTTACGATCAGCCTGCTGAGCATCACCATGTTCATGACCTTCATGGTTATCATTAGACACGGCCAAATTAGGTGGTGCTGGATATAAACCGAGACTCATATCGCTCTCACTCTGATCAGGTTTTAAATGACAACTAGAGCACATGAATTCGTAATCAACACCACCAGTCAATAATAATTCAGGGTCACTTAAATCAGGTACCACAATATCTTGTGCCGCCTTTTCAATGGAGTTTTCTCTGGTTTCTTCAAGTAGCCAGTACACCAATTCACCATGAGGCTCATCAGCCGCTACATCTACAATACCGGAATACATCACAGTAGCTGCTGCACCTATGCCGACTACAGCAAGTATGAGTAAAAGTTTAATTGTTTTCATTCGGTTTCCTTCTAGTTTTACCTGTCACTTTATACTCACATACAAAGTGACAATATTGATTCACTAATGACTATGCTATTTAGTATCAGTTTTTTTCATATTTTTACTTTCCATCTTGCTATGGTCCATATCTTTCATTTTACTGTGATCCATATCTTTCATTGCTTTTTTATCAGCTTCAGCCTGCTTCATGCACTTTTTCATCATGGCCATCGCAACCGGATCTTTCATATCCATTTTGCTGTGATCCATTTTGCTGCAATCAGCTTTTTTTGCCTTTTTAACATGCATTGATGGATCATGTGCTGTCGCCGTTAGTGATAAAGTGATTGCTGGTACTAGTACCAAAGCTATTTTTGTTAAGGTTTTCATGGTTTGCTCCTACGTTAATAAACTTTTAATGGGTTATTGTGTAAATTCGTCAAATGCAATATTACTTGCATCGATGTTTTGGGTTTTCAATAAATCAATGGTTGTACTCATCATGTTTGGTGGTTAACCACCAAACTATCACCATGAATGTAGTCAATATCAAATATCACCATATAGGCTCCCGATATTGACCAAATCAAAAACTGTATACCTAAAAACAACATTAACCACTTATGAAATTTTCGGCTAGTTTTCAATAATTTCATACTGTTATGCCTTTGTAGCCGTATCTTTTATCGATGAAGACTTCCATAAATAAAACAGTGAAGGTAGAACGAGTAAGGTCAATATAACCGCACTCATCATGCCACCTACCATAGGTGCTGCAATACGGCTCATCACTTCAGAGCCAGTACCTGTACCATATAAAATAGGTAATAAGCCAACAATAATGGCGGCTGCGGTCATCATGACCGGGCGAACACGCATACCTGCTCCATGCAATACCGCGTTAAATACATCAGTTTTAGTGGTCGTGATATCCTTTAAGTTATGCTCTTTAAGCATTTCTTGATAAGCTTGGTTTAAATAAACCAACATGATGACACCAATTTCTACCGCAACTCCCGCTAACGCAATAAAACCTACACCCACGGCGACTGAAAAATTATATCCTTCGATATACATCAACCAGATACTACCCACCATCGCTAGCGGTAAAGTTCCCATTATCATTGCAACTTCAATAACATTTCTAAAGTTAAGATAAAGCAAAATCACGATAATAAATAAGGTTAATGGTACAACGTAAGTTAACTTGGCTTTAGCACGTTGCATATACTCATATTGACCCGCCCAAGCAATTGAATAACCCGCAGGAAGTTTAAGCTTATCACTAACCACTTTTTGGGCATCTTCAACATAAGCATCTTCGACAAATACATTGGCGACATCTCCTAATGAAATACGTTGTCCATTAGGGGTAACAATGGGTAATAAAGACAACTGTTCAGGTGAGTCACGATAATCTTGCGGGTAACGTAAATTCACAGGATAACGCTCTAGACCTTCTACCGTTTGAGTAACATTCATTCCGCCAATGGCTGTAGCCACCACTTGTTGAATTTCAGCAATATTTAAACCATAACGTGCAGCTTTAGCTCGTTGAATATCTACTTTGACATAACGTCCACCAGCAACACGTTCAGCATATACTGATGCTGTTCCTGGAACATCGGCTAATATTTCCTCTATTTGTTTGCCTATATCTTGAATAACACTCAACTTTGGTCCCGCGATTTTGATGCCAACTGGGGTTTTTATACCCGTAGCTAACATATCAATACGGGTTTTAATTGGCATCACCCAAGCGTTTGTTACCCCTGGAAGTTTTACTAGTGCATCAAGCTCTTTTTTCAAGCTTTCAGTGGTCACACCCTCTCGCCATTCGTCCTTTGGTTTTAATTGAATAAAGGTCTCGATCATAGTCAGAGGGGCTGGATCGGTTGCTGTTTCAGCACGACCTACTTTACCAAAAACAGTTTTAACTTCTGGTACAGTCTTGATCAATTTATCAGTTTGCTGAAGGAGCTGCCGTGCCTGTCCAATCGAAATACCTGGGTAAGTCGTAGGCATATACATCAAATCACCTTCATCAAGTGGCGGGATAAACTCACTACCAATTTTATCAATCGGATAAATGCCAACACCAAGTACCATCACAGCAGCTAACAGCGTCAATTTAGGGAAACTTAAAACAGTTCTCAGAGCTGGTAAATAAAGAAAGGTTAAGAATCTATTTACCGGGTTTTTATGCTCTGGCAATATTTTCCCACGAATGAAATAACCCATTAGCACTGGCACTAAAGTAATAGCCAATGCTGCGGATGCTGCCATTGCATAGGTTTTGGTAAAAGCTAGCGGAGCAAACATCCGTCCTTCTTGAGCTTCTAAGGTAAATACAGGGACAAAACTGACCGTGATGATCAATAAGCTAAAGAATAACGCAGGGCCGACTTCACAAGCAGACTCTGTCACTATTTGCCATCGATTCTCTTTGGTTAGTGGTGTTCGCTCCATATGCTTATGCATATTTTCTATCATAACGATCGCACCATCAATCATGGCACCAATGGCAATAGCAATCCCTCCTAGCGACATGATGTTGGCATTGAGACCTTGCATATGCATAACAATAAACGCCGTTAAAATACCTACGGGTAAACTGATTATGGCGACTAAGGATGAACGTACATGGAACAAGAAAATGATACAAACCAAGGCAACAACACCAAACTCTTCCAATAATTTATAGGCCAAGTTATCAACAGCTCGCTCGATTAAGGCTGAACGGTCATACACAGGCACTATTTCTACACCATCAGGCAAACCTTTTTTAAGTTGTTCAAGCTTTTCTTTTACCGCTTCGATCACTTGTTGAGCATTTTCGCCGAAACGCATTACCACAATGCCACCAACCGTTTCACCTTCGCCATTAAGTTCAGCGATACCACGACGCATTTGTGGCCCAGTGCCTATATCGGCAACATCTTTGAGTAATATTGGCGTGCCGTTTTCATTAACCCCTAAAGGAATATTTTCAAGGTCATCAACCCCTTTTATATAACCCGTAGCTCTAACCATGTATTCGGCTTCAGCCATTTCAATGACTGACGCACCTATTTCTTGGTTACCTTGTTTAATCGCCGTTTGAATAAGAGACAAAGGAATTCCAAAAGCACGCAACTTCTCAGGGCTAACTTTGATTTGGTATTGCTTAACCATACCGCCAAGCGCTGAAACTTCAGAGACACCTTGAACAGTCTGTAATTCATATTTTAAGAACCAATCTTGTATACTTCGCAGTTGGCTCAAGTCATGCTGACCAGTTTTATCAACTAACGCATACAAATAAACCCAGCCAACACCTGTTGCATCTGGACCAAGTTGAGGCCGAGCATTGCTTGGTAAGTTTGGGGCAACCTGACTTAAATATTCAAGGACTCGTGAACGCGCCCAATATAAATCGGTATCTTCATCAAAAATGACATAAACGTAACTGTCACCAAAAAAGGAATAACCTCGAACCGTAACAGCACCAGGTACTGACAACATGGCGGTAGTCATTGGATAAGTAACTTGGTCTTCAACCACTTGTGGTGCTTGACCAGGATAACTTGTCTTTATAATAACTTGTACATCTGACAAATCAGGAAGCGCATCAATCGGCGTTTTACTGACAGAGTATAAACCTATGCCAACCAGTAGAAATGTCGCTAATAAGACGAAAAAGCGATTGCCAATAGACCATCTTATAATAGAAGTGATCATAATATTTTAACTCCTATGCTAGTGGTTTGAATGATCAACAACAGGCTCTTCATTTATAGAAGAACTTACCATTTGTTCACTGTCAGTTAATTGAGAAATTTCAACAATAATAAAGTTGCCATCTCGAATTTCAAAAGTGAATTTAACATCCACTCCTTGACTAAACCCTTCTAAACTCACCCCATCAGCCGTAATAAAGTCTACCGTTTCCGCTGGTCTATCCCATTTTTCAATGGCAGAGCGGCTGATATTTATCATACCGTGATCAATCATTAATGAGTTTATTGTGCCTGTTACCGTGGCAGAACTTACTTCTCTTAATGCATCTTCAATAACTGGATCAACCATGTCACTCATTGCACCATCATCTGGCACATGGATGTTACTTATCTGATAATCCCCGCTTGAAGTTTTAGTCACTTCTACATGCAAGCTAAGACCTTCTTTCAGTTGTGAGAAATCAACGGAATCTGTGGCAATGAAATCCATTGTCATTTCTGGCCAACCCCATTCAGGGATCGCATCATGTGTTAACGTCAACATTTTGTGATCTGCCATCAAACTTTGTATTTGTGCCGATACCCAAACCGAAGAAGGTTCAACCTCATCACTGGCTGAGCTGTCACCTTCTGTATCAGCATGATTCATGCGTTTAAAATCTGATGATTTACTTGATTCTGAATCCAATAAGAATTGCGCTGAGGTGACAATTTTTTCGCCATCGCTAAGACCTTCAAGTATCTCAACACTTTCACTGTCAAAGCGTCCAACTCTAACCGCAACAGATTTAAAGCTGCCTTCACCTAAAGCAAGTACAACTCTATCTTGATTACCCGTTCGAATAAGTGCTTCTTTAGGGATAAGTAAGGCATTTTCTTCACCAGTGGTATGAATAGCAATTTGCGCAAACATATTAGGTTTAAATTCACCGTCTTCATTTTTAAAGCGCAATCTGACTTTTACTGTGCGAGTTTTAGCATCAAGTGTCGGGTAGATATAATCAACTTGTCCTTGCCATTTTTTACCTGGCATATAGTCAAGTGTCATCGTAATAGGTGTACCTGTTTTTACTTGACCTGCTTGGCGCTCAAACACCTCAGCTTCAACCCAAACTTCAGATAAATCACCAATAGACATCAAAGTTGAACCTGGTTTTACAAAAAAACCTTCACGTATTTTTAAATTTTCAATCACACCATTTTGTGGTGCATAGAAAGTAATATTCGGTTGAACTTTTTTTGTTTTTTTCAGTTGCTCAATAGCAAATTTTGGTAACTGTAACGCCTTTAGGCGATTTTGTGCGGCACTAATTAAACGGCTATTTTTTCGATCTAACGCCAATAACAATTCTTCTTGTGCATTCACTAGCTCAGGAGAATAAATATCGTATAGTGGTTGATTCTTTTTAACTGGATCGCCAATAGCCTTCACATAAAGTTTTTCAACCCAACCTTCAACTCGTGGATGGATATGTACTAATTTATCTTCATCATAAGTCACATAACCCACAGTATTGATCTCAGTATGCAAAGATTTGTAACCTGCTGTTGAAGTCCTAACACCTAAGTTATTTATTACATCAGAAGAGATGCGGATTGTCCCAGGGCCTTCATCCGGCCCTTTACCACCATCGTCATATACAGGCACCAAATCCATGCCCATTGGCGATTTCCCTGGCTTATCTCTTCGATAATTTGCATCCATTGGCGCGACCCAGTACATTGGTTTCTTCTCTGCTGATGCTGTGGTTTGTTCGCTTCCCACAGGGATTAACACCGTATAGGCTCCAAAGGAGATGATACCCCCGATAATCATACCCATGATGATTGGTTTAATATTATTACTCATTATTTCTCTCCCGAAATAGCTGCATATTGGCTATTATTGGTAAAATTTAGTTTATTTATCGTCATAGCAGTCTTGATGCTGCCAATAAAAAGGTAATTTAATTCAAGGTTTATTTTTTGTTCTTCAACGTCTATGGTCAGTTCATCAATCTCGGTATTCAACACCGCAATGCGTGAGCGAACGACTTCGGCAAAGTCACCATCATCATTGGTGTATGCTGTTAAAGAGGCTTCTGCTTGATCGTGTATCTGAGGCAACAGTTTAGATTTGTACAGGTTTTGTCTGTCTTTAAGGCGCATTAGCCTTCCCTTTGCACTTGAATAAGACCCAAGAAGCTGTCTAAGTAGTAACAACTTTTCAGTTTTTACCGCTTCACTTTGGGAAATAGCAGACTGTACTTCTTTATCTTGACGATTTTCAGTAAAAAGTGGCAGGTCAAAAGTTACTCCAACAGAAAACAAATCGGCTCGACTGTTGCCCATTGGATCATCAGCACGGTAACCATAACTCGCACTAACCCCCCATTCTGGTTGATATTTTTGCTTTGCTAGATTAATACCCGTTTTTGTTGCACTTACTTTTTTATCAATTGCGACAACAGATGGATGACTTTTAAAATAGTGAACGAGTTCTCCAGGTTTTAACCAATTTGGTCTGTAAACTAAATCAGATTTAAGTAAGTCAATTTGTGGTATCTGTTGACTAAGCACCATGTTATGCAAAGAAAAATCAGTTAAAAGCTCAGCGCTTTGTGAATAATCACTTTCTGATGAAAACGTGGTCAACCATTGAGATAACATGCCTTCATATCGATTTTTCTGCTGCCCTAACTTATCGAGTCGATCATCTAAGCGGGTGAGTTCTAATTGCGCCCTAACGATATCTTGCTGACGAGTTTTCCCTAATGCAGAAGAATAACTTGCCTCAGCAACATCCGCTAATTGTTCAAACAACGATCGGTTTTTTTCAATTAACGCAATACTCTCTTGCACTCGATAAGCATCCAACCATAAGCTACCAACGGTAACAGCAACTTTTGCTTCTCGGTCTTGTCGCTGAAAAGGAAACGCTTCACTTTGAATTCTAAGCTGTTGGCTTTTAATATCTAATGTGTCCCCACGTGGAAACATTTGTGAGATACCAACCTTCGCTTGCGTCATCCCCTCCTGACCAAAATCAAAACCGTTAGTGGGTAAGTTTGCTAGGCCCAAAGAAATCTTAGGATCAGGTAATGTACTCACCGCAATACTCATTGACTCAATAGCTCTTTGTCTATGAATATTTCCAGTCAACCATGGATCATTTATCTGTGCTGACTTTATTGCCTTTTCAAGAGTGAGCGGTTTAACGACACTCGACATTGGCATTTCATTAGCAACGAGTGAAAAGCAAAAGAACGTTAAAATACTTACACCGCATTTCATGCGCATTTTGCTATTTACTTTTTGTTTCAACATTAGAATTGTTCCTCATACGAATAAACATTGGCATAAGTTTCATGCGTTCCATCTGATTTTAAAAGTAACACTCTATAAGGCTGAAACTTATCGCTAACCTCCATTCCTGGAGTGCCAACGGGCATCCCTGGAACTGATAACCCTAATACACCATCAGGGTGAGTTTCTTTCAGAAATTGTTGAATGAATTTTGCAGGTATATGCCCTTCAAAAATAAAACCTTCTTTTGAAATTGCTGTATGGCAAGAACGATAGCGAGGCTCAATCCCTTTTTTCTCTTTAATAACAAAAATATCTCTTCTGTTATGGACTTTGGATTGAAATCCATTCTCATCAATGTGATTGATCCATTTCTTACAACAGCCACAGGTAGGACTTTTAAAAATGTCTAAAACAATAGGTTGCGGCCCCGAACCTTGAGCTTCAGACTTTACCGCTTCACTGTCAGAACAACTAGCGATTAAGGTGACCATAGCTAAGGCAGCCAATGCCTTTAATAGTGATTTACTTGAAAACATAACCCCCCCAAAGGGATATCAATTAATATTTTAAATTAATTAGGTTATTTTTGATGTGTTTAGAAAATGAATTTCAATAAACTTAAGGATCAAAAAAGCCTAATACAGAGTGTATTATCTAAATGAGTCAAATTTTGGACGCATTTGTTCTGTATTTAGCTTAGTATTGGAGGTCTATATAGAGAGGTTAACTGTTGGCTTTGTGCCAAGCTAGAAATGGAATTTATTTTAGAAGAAAAATCTATTATTGGGTCATTACTTACGTCTTCAATTAACACAACAGCAGTCGTACAGCCGCCAGCAAAGCAACTACATGTTTTGACACAACAATTTTCATCTGATTCTTCCGAAGTGGAATCACTCGCCATATGATGACTACTATGATCCATCTTAGACATATCATGCGATTGCTCTTGCGTACCAATTCCCGTCATACTCATCATATGATAAGACATAATAGTAGACGCCATTGCCTGACCGACAAAGGTCACACATATTAGCAATACCATTAATGTTTTAGGAAAATTAAAAATCACAAGTAACCAACAAAATATTATTCTTATATTAAATATTCGCATAACTAATTATTTTTTTCAATGGAAAAGTTATAAAAAGCACTATTTAAATGAAACGAGACTATTTCTTATATTGATTGGTAGTTTACTCAGCCTTTCTATTTTCCACAAAGAGGAGGTAGAGAATAATACCTTATTACTTCGGTTGAATATTACTTCAAATAGCTCTTAAGCACGGAAATAACTTGCTCGACTTCATCCTTCCTTTGCTCTTGAGTGAGATCATCTACACCTAAATGTTCTCTCAGATGTCCTTCTAATAATTCTTTCATCAACCCATTCACCACACCTTTCATGGCAGCTATTCGAGGCGATACATGTACTTATAATAAATGAATATGGAAAATTAAATTTCACTCATTAGATCTTCAATAAAATGAGCAGCTAACTCATGTCTACCTGCATACCCACACTTAGAATAAACACTTGTTGCCTGACTTCTAACTGTTTTTTCTTTAACATTACGAGCAAGTGCAATTTCTTTCATTGATAAACCTTTTATTAGTAATAAAGCCACTTCAGATTCAGACGGTGTTAGTTTCCACAGACTAAACTGCTGCCTCATCACTGATAACAATTCACCCGCAAGCCTTGCTGTCTTAGTTTTCTCTACTTTAATTTCTTTTCCGAGTGATTTAACATGTTTGATTTCAAAATATAAAACAAAAGAAATAGCGATAAAGACAACTAGCTCTATAGCGATATGAAAAAAACCATCTGCACCACTAATTAAATCACCTATGATGTCAAAGATAAAAAAAGACATCGCTAAAGACAGCACAATCGCTGGTAAATATTTTCTATATCCCACTACCCCCCCCCCCTTAACTTAAAACAGTAACTTTATTTAAATTTAAACATCTTCTTCCAAATAGGCTTCCCGCAGACTACATGTAATACTACAGCTCCAACATGTAAACACAAATATAGAGGGATTAATGTTTCACCTACTTCATGAATTTCTTCAATAAACTCAAATGCTTCATTTTCTCCACCTGTACCTAACATGAACAATGCGGTTCCAGTAATTGACATCAAAGTAAAGATGAATAACCCAAACGCTTGAGTAATACCTGACAATCCTTGATGTTTTCCTCTTTCCGGCACTTTACAACTTAGAAGAGTTCGAAAATCTTCAAATGCTAATTGCCACTGTTGAGTTGAAAAGAGTGACCAACTTTTAAAGGATAATGCTCCAGACGGTGCACTGCCTATTAAAAGGCGTAACGCTATAATTACTGCGACTGACAAGCCTAAGTAACTATGCAATAAATAGCCTGTTGATGTAACATCATTATCAGCAAACTCACTGGTAAGGTAAGCAGTTATCCCAAAAACAGCCAATCCTAAATGAATAAGCTTTGCATACGTTGGATATTCACATTTGTCTTCAATCATAATTTCTTCCAATATCTTAATGACTAAATTGTAAATATGAATATAACGTTTAAAATTAAAAAACGTATTAGGCAAAAGTCGCGTATGGCATGTTTTGGTTCATATGTCCTATGACAAAAATGGAGAATCATTATCTAAAATGAAAAAGTGAAGAAACTTCAGAACGCTCATAATATTAACTAATAAAATCTTCAAAAAAACATGCCGCAAACTCATGCCTTCCTTCCACACTTGCTTTACTATAAATCGCAGATGCTTGTTGCCTTACTGTTTTTTCTTTCGTATCTCTAACACCACTGTTCTCCTTAAGACTCAGTCCTTTTTAAAGGAAACATCCCCACTTTTTGTTCACTTGATGTAAGTACCCAGCGCTCAAACTGAGTGTGAATAACAGCACTATATTCATGTCGAGCATTATTCATTTCTTCAGAGATATTTTTTAATTTATCATCTGAAACATTCAACTCTTTTTTAAACTAACAATATTTAATGTGTTCGCTTTCATATCTCTAATCAAAAATATTGCTCCGATAGTAGAAACGAGAACAATCAAACTTTCAGAGAATATATGCCAACCAGAACCCCCTAATGAGATATCGGTAAGTACATCAAAAAAATTCAAGAACATAATAATCAACAAAATTGTAGCTATTATACCATCCCTCACCAAATCCTATCTTATCACTTACTTAACAACCACTTATAAAACCATTAGACATATGTACCATGTAGTATTAAATCATAAAAATAGATGAAAATCGGCTAATGTCCAATGATTTAGTACCTAGAAGTAGTCACAATTGATTCATCAACTTTATTTATGAATTACTAAACCATATGGTGTTACTTTATGACAAAAATATCTAATTACTTTAATTACCAATATACACTTTTGTGTCTTTCAATTATTGCTTTACTTCAAACATCTGTAGCATTTTCCTATGACAAGATAGAAAACTTACCATTATCAAAACTTGGAGGGTTTGAAACTAAACTTTCAACTATCAAAAAGGTTGATTTAATTGAAGTACTGGCTTACACCCGTTGTAGATAGTGGGCACTTTGAATAGTGCCCCTAACAAATAGAGGTTGATATGAATATCCCTAGAGAGCAAGTTTTTGTATGGAGTCGCAAAATCAGACTTTTTCACTGGCTCATTATTACTCATTCTTATTGGCGTCACTATTCTCAATAGCAAAGTTTTCGGTGTGAGCACCGAGGGAAAAGTATTGTTAAAAACAATACATGTTGTCATTGGCTATGTTTTTGCCACGAATTTAATAATACGTATAATCATTGGATTTATAGGTACAGCACATGAGCGTTGGAGTAAAACTCTGCCTTTTCATAAAGGCTTTAAAGATGAGTTAGTAAAATTTAGCCAGCATAAAAAAGTGGCGTATATGGACAGCACTTGGATACCATGAACGCTTATCTTCTAAATAGCCCAGAAAGGTATTTCCAGTGATCACCAGTTCTTCATTTTCAACACTTACTTTTAAATGAGGTAATAGACAACCTGCGCTATTTCTAGTGTCATGATTCGGTGTACATAAACTCACGACAGATCCACACTCTGACAAACCATAACCTTGATAAACAGGTAACTGGCATTCTCTCGCTTTTGCAATCAACATATCTGAAACCTTACTGCCACCAACTGCTATAAATTTCAATGATTGAGGAGGGGTCCAACCTTGCTCAACACCCATAATCAACACCTGTAAAAGCTCTGGAACTAATATTAATGAGTCAGGTTGATGATGAGTGATACAAGAGAGTAGCTGCTCTGGGCTTATTAACCTACTTCCCTGAAACCCTCTTTCATTATCACTGAGCACGATAACCGTTCCTCCTGCTATCAAAGGGCTATATATGCCTGCAATATTTTCTAGCAATGTCGGAAATGGTATTAAACATAAATGACGAGGTTTAGTTAACCCAATACTCTTAACTAAAGATAATGCGACTTTAAACTGATTATCCTTACTTAAGCACACGCCTTTAACCGGGAATCGTGTTTTTTACGCTGATCTAGTTTAACGATTTGTTATGCTTTTTGATCATGCACTATCCCAGTAGCGTTGCATTTCATAATATAAAAATGAAGCTGTCCAAGTAATTAAAAGAAGCCCCGTTAAAGATTCAAGCCCTACAAGATGTTTTATATGGCCATGAGGCTCTATAT